>Ga0187886_1000374_pt1 | contig 55516 bp, 44 predicted proteins | sample June2016WEW_20_1_FD_133001 | JGI IMG/M metagenome (GOLD analysis project Ga0187886, IMG submission 133001) | Peatland microbial communities from SPRUCE experiment site at the Marcell Experimental Forest, Minnesota, USA - June2016WEW_20_150 | ecosystem: Environmental > Terrestrial > Soil >... | reverse complement strand
TAGCGGCGTATATTCATCAAAACCCGATACGGGCAGGATTAACAAACAAGTTGGAAAATTGGAAATACACGAGCTATCGAGATTATGTTGGTTTGGAGAACACAGGTATGATAAACAAAGAGACGTTGCTACAACAGTGCGGCACAATTGAAGAATTCAAACTATTTTCAGAGCAATTGCTTCTAACAGTAGATTCAAAATACTGGATATCTTGATAGATGGAGTCCACTTCACTTAGCTTATCTTGGGTAAGTGACTCCATCTAACCTCCTGACAGCGCTAGGATGATGGGTAAACTCGTGAAAAAAAAGCTTGACACTAAGGTAAAGTTTTTGTAATCTTTATCAGAGTAAAGTATGAAAAAACCCAGCATTAAAGAAATCGACGATCTCTATACCGCCATCCTCCAGTTGGAATCGCTGGATGAGTGCCGCCGGTTCTTCGGCGACCTCTTAACGGAATATGAGATCAAAGAATTTGTAAAACGCTGGAAAGTTGCGCGTATGCTGGCAGAAGGTATCCCCTATACGAAAATAGAAGTGGAAACAGGGCTTAGCACGCGCACCATCGCCCGCGTAGGCCGGTGGCTCAAGAATGGCAAGGGTGGATATGCAATGATGTTGAAACGAACGGCAAAATAATTTTTTTTGGACATTACACTTTATTAGGATAAAGTATGCTGGCAACCAATGGAAGAATGAAAATAGCGATTCAACGGAACGGACGTCTCACCGAGGACTCGGTGGCGCTGCTCCGCGCATGCGGACTGAGCTTCGAATTTCTAAAGCAAAGCCTCTATTCACCATGCCGTAACTTTGATCTGGACGTGCTGGCAATCAGGGACGACGATATTCCTGAATATGTGCAGGATGGCGTTGCAGACCTTGGCATTATTGGCGAAAATATTCTCCAAGAACGGAATGCACGCGTGCACACACTTGCGCCGCTTGGATTCGGCGGGTGTAAACTGATGATCAGTGTACCACAGCGGTCGTCTGTTCGTAAAGTGTCCGATCTGAAGGGAAAGCGAATTGGTACAACCTATCCCGTTATTCTCAAGTCCTTTCTTAAAGAAAATAAAGTGAAAGCCGAAATTATCGAACTCAGCGGCTCGGTAGAATTAGCGCCCAGTCTCAACGTTGCCGATGTTATCTGCGACATTGTCTCAACGGGAACGACAGCAAAGATGAACGGTTTGCGTACACTCTGCACAGTATTAGAATCGCAAGCGGTGTTGGTGGCAAATCCGGCAGCGATGCGCGATAAAAAGAAGCGGACACTGATTGACCGGTTGATGATTCGTGTGCGCGGTTCTCAAGAAGCACGCGGCAAGCGCTATCTTATGATGAATGCACCGTCTGATTCGGTGCAGAAATTGAAACGTGTTATACCAAGCTTAAAAAGTCCAACCGTGGTACCTCTTGCCCAAGCGGGCATGGTTGCCATTCATACAGTGGTAGCAGAAGATGTATTTTGGGATGTCATGGAGAAACTCAAACAAGCAGGCGCCAGCGATATTATTGTTGTGCCTATTGAAACCATTATCCGATGAAGATTTTTCTTGAAAATAAATTGACAAAAGAAGATCGTCGTGCTCTTTTGCGGCGTGCAAGCCAATTTCAGCGTGAGACAGATACAACCGTTAAAAGTCTCTGTCTGGATATCAAACAGCGCGGTGATACAGCTGTGCGTGAGTATAGTAAGAAGTTTGATAAAACAGAAGTGAAAGCACTTCGTGTGTCAGCGGAAGAATGTGAATCAGCGAAACGATCTGTTTCTCCTGAATTTACAAGTGCAATAACGATTGCTGCAAAGAATATCCGAACGTTCCATGAATCTCAACGATGCAGCACACAGAAAATCGAAACCATGGAAGGAGTTGCGTGTTGGCGTGAAGCGCGTCCCATTGAGCGGGTTGGCTTATATGTCCCTGCGGGTTCGGCGCCGTTGCCATCAACGGTGTTGATGCTCGGTATTCCCGCAAAGCTTGCAGATTGTAAACAAATCGTCTTATGTTCGCCGCCGAAAACGAATGGCTCTGTCGATCCATTTGTACTCGCAACTGCGGCAATGATTGGAATCGATGAAGTGTATAAAGTTGGAGGTGCACAGGCAATCGCAGCATTGGCGTATGGAACCGAGACAATTCCAAAAGTAGACAAGATCTTCGGCCCGGGCAATCGGTATGTGGCAGCAGCAAAGCTATATATCTCGACAGATCCTGATGGTGCTGCGATTGATTTACTGGCGGGGCCGTCCGAAGTCCTCATTATTGCCGATGATGCAGCAAATCCGGATGTTGTCGCGTATGATTTAATTTCGCAAGCCGAGCATGATGCAGATGCTCAAGTCGTGCTTGTCACGACCAGCGAAGCTTTGGCAAAAGAAGTATTGCGTATCTTGCCACAGCGGGTATCCGAATTTCCTCGCAGTGCATTCATTACAGCATCATTGGAAAGAAGTTATATCCTTGTTGCCGAATCGCTAGAATCCGCGGTCCAATTTTCTAATGACTATGCACCTGAGCATCTCATCGTGAACGTTCTTAATGCAGGAGCCATTGTTCCATCTATCGCTCATGCCGGTTCTGTGTTTATTGGATCATTTGCACCGGTTACAGCAGGCGATTATGCCTCCGGCACAAACCATACCTTGCCGACCAGCGGTACAGCACGCTGGGCAAGCGGTGTGTCGCTTGATAGTTTCCAGAAATATGTTACGTTTCAATCTATTACGAAATCTGGTCTTGAGGGCCTTGCATCTACGTTAATAACTTTTGCCGACACCGAGGGTCTGCAAGCACATGCACGTGCAGTGACTTCCCGACTTTTATCCAAGTGAGATGATCTTATGAACATTGAATCGCTCATACGCGAAAATATCCGTGCTTTGAAACCATATCACAGCGCGCGTCAAGATTATCTTTCCGGCATTCTGCTCGATGCAAACGAAAATTCTTTTGGCAGCGTCATCACGGTCGATAACCTGTCTTTGAACCGCTATCCTGATCCGTATCAGCGTGAAGTTCGCACTGTACTCGCAGCGATGAATGACGTCGCTTTAGAGAATGTATTTATCGGCGTTGGATCTGACGAAGTGATTGATTTGATTGTCCGTGTGTTTTGCGAGCCGAAATGGGATTCCGTGGTTTTATTGGAGCCAACATATGGCATGTACCGTGTTGCCGCTTCTATCCAGGATGTTCAAGTTCGTTCGTGTTTGTTGACCGAGGATTTCCAAATTGATGTTAAGGCAGTAAAGAAAATGGTCGACGCCACTACAAAACTTATTTTCTGTTGTTCACCGAATAATCCAACTGCCAATCTTTTACATGCCGAAGATATTTTAGCATTGTGTAAGCTTGGAGCTATCGTTGTTGTTGATGAGGCGTACATCGATTTTGCAAAAACAGAATCTTTGGCGAAACTTGTTCTTGACCATCCGAATCTTGTCGTGCTCCACACACTTTCCAAAGCCTGGGGACTGGCAGGAATTCGTCTTGGGTATTGCATCGCGGATGCGCTTATTATTTCATATCTGATGAAAGTGAAGCCGCCTTACAATATTAATGTACTGACAAGCCGCACGACTCTACAAGCACTGAGCAAAGGAGTAGAGGTTCATCAAACGGTCAATGCGATTATTCAGGAACGTGAATGGCTCTTTGAGGAATTGGGCCAGCTCCTATGTGTTCAAAAAGTATATCCCACGGATGCGAACTTTATTCTCGTCCGATGCACAGATGCAACAGCGCTCCATCGTATTCTGGCTGGAAAGAATATTATTGTTCGCAATCGCAGCACAGAGCCGCTCTTGGAAAACTGTCTGCGGATTACCGTCGGTACACACCGTGAAAACGATATGCTTATTCAAGCAGTGAAGGAGTACTATGCATGAATGTTGTCTTTCTTGATCGAGACGGGACTATTATTGTCGAACCACCCGATGAGCAAATAGATACGCTGGAGAAATTAGATATGATTCCCGGTACCATCCAGGGATTGCGGCTTCTTCAGAATCGCGGTTATGTGCTGGTGTTGGTGTCGAATCAGGATAATCTTGGATCGGCGGCGTATCCGCAGAAATCCTATGATCTTGTTCAGAAGAAACTCATGGGTTTGCTCAACGGAGAGGGTATTCAGTTTGCTGGTGTGTTCGTATGTCCTCACAGTTCTAAAGGTACTTGTGCTTGCCGAAAACCAAAAGCAGGTTTAGTGAGTGAATTTATACAAACAAACAATGTCGATCTTGCTCGTTCGTATGTCTTTGGAGATCGTGAAACAGATGTTCAGTTTGCACAGAACATCGGATGCAAATCTGTACGCTTAACAACAGATGCGTCGAGCAAAGCTGATTTCAAAACGGAGAGTTTTATAGAAGCTTGTAAATTCATAATTCGGCAAGCTCGTTCAGCAGCAGTTCAGCGTAAAACGTCAGAAACGGATATTGTTGTTGAAGTCAGTCTGGACGGTACGGACAACCATGAAATTTCTTCAGGTATTGGTTTCTTCGATCATATGCTTTCCTTGCTATCAAAACATTCCGATATCGATATGAATATTCGCGTGAAGGGCGACCTTCAGGTGGACGAACATCACAGTGTCGAAGATACGGGACTTGCTCTGGGCGAAGCAATTCGACAGGCACTTGGCGATAAACGCGGTATCGAGCGGTATGGATTTCTTCTGCCGATGGATGAATCACTGGCGCAAGTAGCATTGGATTTGGGTGGGCGTCCGTTTTGTTCATTCAATGCACTGTTTGAGCGAGAGAAAGTTGGCGAGTTTCCCACAGAACTGGTAGAGGACTTCTTCCGTGCTTTTGCAGATGGCTTGCGGGCGAATCTCCATATCACTGTTACCGGCAGAAACGATCACCATAAGATTGAAGCAATCTTCAAAGCGATGGCGCGTACATTGCGTCAGGCAGTTACAAAATGCGAACAAAATGCGGATGTGCTGCCCTCGACAAAAGGTGTTATTTAAAGATAGGATTGAAGATTTAAGAATGAAGAATAAAGAATTGAGATTCGAAGATTGTCGATTTAGTAATTTACGATAAACAATAAACTCATAAACGCGATACTCGAAACTGAAAACTGATTACTGAAAGCTGAGAACTTTTTGATTGGAATTATAGAATATGGTGCCGGGAATATTCGCTCTGTGAGCAACGCTCTCAATCGCCTCAGTGTGCAGCATTTCATTTCCAATAAGCACCATGAGTTGAATAAAGCCGACAAACTTATTTTTCCTGGAGTTGGTGAAGCGCGGAGTGCGATGGATGCGCTGACTCGCGTCGGTCTTACGGATTGGCTGAAGGAAGTGAGCGTACCATTTCTCGGCATCTGTCTAGGAATGCAATTGCTGTTTGACCGTACAACGGAACGCAGTACAAATTGTCTTGGTTTACTTATAGGTACAAATGAACGGTTCAACAGTGAGCAATCGGTTCTGAAGGTGCCGCATATGGGGTGGAATCAAGTTCAACATAAAGGAAATTGTTCATTGTTTGCGGGCATTGCACCAGGTGAACTTTTTTATTTTGTTCATTCCTATTATGCACCGCTTGTGTCGGCGACCATCGGTACAACAGAGTACGGAGTGCAATTCACATCAGCATTGCAGCAAAAGAATTATTACGGCGTTCAGTTTCACCCGGAAAAATCGGGTAGGATCGGATTACAACTCTTAAAAAATTTTGTTGAGCTATGCTGATCATCCCCGCAATCGATATTTATGACGGCAAGTGTGTCCGCCTGCGTCAAGGCGATTACGAGCAGAAGACTGTCTATGCTGCATCTCCTGAAGAAGTGGCTCAGCAATTTGCAGGTGCTGGTTTCCGGTTCTTACACGTTGTGGATTTGCAGGGCGCGAAAGAAAAGAAGGTCGTCAATTGGGATTCTATCACTTCTATTCTTGCAGTGCCTGGATTACAGGTGGAAATTGGCGGTGGAATCCGCACAACGGAGGACATTCAGCGGTTAATTGATATTGGTGCATCGCGTGTTGTCATCGGCAGTGTGGCGGCGAAATCACAGGAGTTGGTGGAATACTGGATTCAGCAATTTAGCGCCGATCGAATTGTTGTTGGCATGGATGTGAAAAACGGTTCGGTAGCAATCAGCGGCTGGCTGGAAGATAGTCGTCTTGAACCGATGAGTTTTGTGCTCGATTTGGTAAGGCGCAGCGCAAAGATATTCATCTGCACAGATATTTCACGTGATGGCATGCTCGGCGGAGTGAACATAGAATTCTTTCAAAATCTCAAATCTGCATTTCCGCAACTTTCCATCATTGCATCAGGTGGAATATCCACACTTGCAGATATTCAAGTATTAAAGCAGTCTGACCTTGCCGGGGTCATCGTCGGGAAAGCTATCTATGAAGGCAAGTTGCCGATAAAAGATCTTGCACTGTTGAATGGTGTTGAATGCTGACGAAACGAATTATTCCATGTCTTGATGTGAAGGATGGTCGCACAGTCAAGGGAACGAATTTTCTGCAACTGCGCGATGCCGGTGATCCCGTGGAACTTGCGGCGCGTTACTCAGACGAAGGTGCGGATGAATTAGTGTTTCTCGATATTAGCGCAACGCTTGAGGGGCGAAAAACATTTTTGCAGATGGTGGAACGCGTTGCAGCGGCCCTTCAAATTCCGTTCACCGTCGGCGGCGGTATCAGCACTGTGAACGATGTGAGTCGTGCACTAGATGCCGGTGCAGACAAAGTCTCGCTCAACTCTGCTGCGCTTGCGCGTCCTTCGCTCGTAGATGAAGCAAGCAAGCGTGTTGGTTCACAATCAGTTGTTGTGGCTATCGATGTAAAGCGCAAGAAAGACTCATGGACAGTATGGACGAAAGCCGGTACAGAACCTACCGGAAGAGATGCACTGTTGTGGGCAGATGAAGTGTTTCAGCGAGGTGCAGGAGAATTGCTGGTAACGTCTATGGATCGCGATGGTACGACAGCCGGATATGATGTTGAATTGTTGCGTACTCTTTCAGACCGGGTTTCTATTCCGTTAATCGCTTCTGGAGGAGCTGGCACACAAGAACATGTACGAGACGCAATTCTTCTGGGCAAAGCCGATGCAGTATTGGCAGCGAGTATTTTTCATTATAATAAAATATCGATTTCAGAACTAAAATTATTTCTTCATAATAATAATATTCCGGTGCGATTGTGATTGATAAACTAAACTTTGAAAAGCTCAATGGACTCGTTCCCGCAGTCATACAAGATGCTCGGACGAATCAGGTATTGATGGTGGGATTCATGAATCGGGAAGCACTTGAGAAAACACTTTCCGATAAGAAAGTAACTTTTTGGAGCCGCACAAAACAGCGGTTATGGCAGAAAGGTGAAACTTCCGGAAATTTTCTTGAATATGTTTCCATGCAAAAGGATTGTGACGATGATTCGCTTCTGATTAAAGCAATTCCCCATGGACCGGTCTGTCACACAAATCAGTTTACGTGTTTCGGTGAAGATGAAATTGTTGACATTGGAAGTCTCCTTCATCGATTGGAAGAAATTATTCGTGATCGTCAACAAAAGATGCCGGAAGGGTCGTACACGTCGAAATTGTTCAAAGAAGGCACTCCGCGTATTGCACAAAAAGTTGGCGAAGAAGGTGTAGAAGTTGCGATTGCTGCGATGTTGGGGGATAAGAAACGACTTACCGAAGAATCAGCCGATCTTTTATTTCATCTTCTTGTGTTATTACGCCACCAGGGAATGACGTTGGAAGAGGTTATGAGAGAACTGCGGCAGCGAATGAAGTGAGTATTATTCTTCGTGCACAAACTCGTGCCCTGCATGCTGAAGCGCTTGAGTTGCCTTCACAAGATGTTCTTCCAACAAGAAGAGATACACAATATTGTAGGTCGATACCACGGACACACTGATGCCTGCTGCAGAGAGCGGTTGCATAAGCGAATCGACGATGCCAACAGAGTTCATAGGTATTTCCCCGTCTGTTCGCAGGCAACGAAATCCGATTTCCTGCTGAACATTATTTGGCGCCATAAACTCAGGACTAATGATGGTGAGATCTTCGTCTGTTCGCATCGCGAAACACATCTCGCCTTTCGCAAAGACGGAAGGAAGTTCCGCAAATTGCGGCATCTTGCTGATAACAAATTTCTCGTCGAGAAGACGAAGCTTCAATTTGTGATCCATAAGCGTGCCTCCTGAATCGAGTGCAAGGATGAATCAACCTACATTCCGTTGAAGAGAAGATACGATTTCTCTACTCGTGACGCAAGATTATTTCATCTGCGTACGCTTAAATTAGGATTTGGAAAAGGGGGAAGTTTCTGGCTCTTTTAGGATGCCGATATCCACTTGCGCTTAAGCTAACCCGCCAGATTGCCGTTGGGCTGAGCGATCTTGAAATGTGCTTTCAATCGTCTAACATCACCCCCGAACAGTGGGAAGAGAGTTGCCATCGCCCGCATTGTAAGCTCGGTATATTGCTCTATACCGCGGCCATCCTCGAAAGCATACAGAGCTATAGGCTTAGCTTTTTCAGGCTTTTTTTGTCGAATTGGTCAAGGATAATAAACTCAATCGACTCACCCGCCGATAGGTGTATTCCCGTTTCTTCCACCATATTTATGACGACTGAATTAATGATATTGTTAATGTATTCATCGGCTTCACGCGTGATATGACGCTTGAAGACAAGCTCCATCGGATTTGCACAGCAGATTGGGAGAATTAAGATGAAGCCTCGTCCGATTTCCAACACCTCGCTCAATTCAATTCCTGCTCGAAAATGATTATATTTACAATGGAGATTGACAATAAAGGAAGAACAATCCATGAGACTGGCAATCAATATCGACCATATTGCAACACTGCGTAATGCACGAGGCGGAAGTGATCCCGATCCGGTGAAAGCGGCGCTTCTCTGCGAAAAAGCAGGAGCGGTTAGCATCGTGTGCCATCTGCGTGAAGATCGGAGGCATATCAAAGACGATGACGTTCGCCGACTGCGTTCTACCATAAAAAAGAAACTTGATCTTGAAATGGCAGCAACTGAAGAAATTATTGGTATTGCTATAAGGATCAAACCCGATCTTGTTACACTTGTGCCGGAACGACGCCAGGAACTTACAACCGAAGGTGGACTTGATATCGTAATGCAAAAGAAGTTTTTTGACGGCGTTGTCAAACAGTTTCATCAGAATCGCATTCCTGTCAGTCTCTTTATCAATCCCGTTGAAGCACAAGTGCGAGCATCGGCGGATATCGGTACAGATATGATTGAAATTCATACTGGAGAATATGCTGAAGCGAAGACTGTGGAGGATGTAAAAGAGCAGCTCGAAAGAATTCAGGAGGCGGCAACTCTTGGAAAATCTCTCGGACTCGGCGTGAATGCTGGTCACGGATTAGACTATTCCAACATCAAACCAGTTGCAGCCATTAAAGAAATTGATGAAGTCAGCATCGGCCATGCTGTCATCGTGCATGCACTTTCTGTGGGATTAGAATTAGCAGTGCGGGAAATGGTAGGATTGATAAAAAAACAATAAACATCCCTCGAAGTAAGCTTCGCGGTACTATACCAGAAAAAGAATACAATTTCAGGAAATGTTCCACAGGAAAGGATGGTGGGGGGCGAACCTGTGGCACATATGGAAAGTACACCGCAGATATTTCTCATATCCCACCCTTCAGCAATTCGATATACCGCCGTTCTAATACTTTTTTCTCTCCTATTATTTTATTATTTTTCTGTAGTAAGATTGAAACTTTTCTCCATATTTTACGAAGAAAAGTAATTGATATAAGATTGAGGATTGGGAGCGGAAGAAGAACTGCTATTCCAACCATCGGTATATCACCTAATTTAATTTCTGAATCAATCAAATTTTCCGCATTTTTATTGTTACTCTTGGAAACATTTATGAAATACATGCTCTTCAGCATTTTATATACATTAACCGCATTTGCACAGCCGTATAAAGGTGAAATTACTGGATTTGTTATCGACGCGAAGACGCAGGAACCGATACCGGTGGTTAATGTACAAGTTGTGGAACAGCCAACCTTTGGCGCGGTCACGGACGCCTCCGGAAACTTCAATATCAAAGGAATTGAGGTCGGCACCTACAGTCTGAAAGCCACTCTCGTCGGATATGAAACTATCATTCTCACCAACATCGTTGTCTCGACAGGACGCAGCACGAAAGTCTCCATTAAGCTCAACGAACAGGCGGTGCAGGTTGGTGGTGTGACGGTGAACGCGACCTACTTCAGTCGCAACAATGAGTTGAGTCCGCTGAGTGTGAACAACTATGATCGCGCAGAAGTGAAACGCCAGCCCGGTTCCGTGATGGATGTTCAGCGCGTTGTGCAGAACCTGCCTGGTATTGCAAGTTCTAATGATAATATGAACGAGTTGATCGTCCGTGGAGGCGCGCCGAACGAGAATTTGACGGTAATGGAACACATGGAGATTCCCTCCATCAACCATTACCCCAATGAATTTAACTCTGCCGGCCCGATCAATATGATCAATATCGATCTTGTGGAAGACGTGCAATTTTCTGCCGGCGGATTTTCGGTGCAGTATGGTGATAAAATGTCGTCTGTGATGGATATTACGATTCGTGAAGGGGATCGGGAAAAAAGATTCGCATCGAACACCGGCTTTAACATGGCTGGCATAGGCACACTGATGGAAGGACGATTGGCAGATGGCAAAGGCTCGTGGATTTTCTCTGCACGCCAGAGTTTGCTGGAGTTTATTGACAAATTATTTGGTATGTCTGTTATCTCATTGACAGCAATTCCTAAGTATTGGGATGCGCAAATGAAAGTAGTATACGATCTTTCACCAACGCAGCAACTGACATTAAATGGACTGTATGGTGACAGCCGCATTTATGTCAAAGGGGATCCAAAACAAAAGGATATTCTTCGTGCCGATTCAACTGTTTCCTCAAGTCTGGAAAATGTGGATGTTCACAGCAAGCAGTATGTCCTTGGCATAAATTTGAAGAGCTTATGGGGGAAAGAGGGGTACTCGATTCTTTCGCTCTATACAGTCGGTAATCAGTACAATGTCGATGTACAGCAGAATTTCATGCGGCGCGTCTATGATCATGATGGAAACGTAGACACATCTGAGACACAGGGAAATCCTCGCGATGTCTTTAATGAGCATATGGATGAAGCGTTCTATGCGCTGAAATACGACGTCTGCTACCAATTTCATCCGCAGCATGAGTTAATTTTGGGAGCACAAATCCAAACGGCAAACCACTGGATGGGAACGGCGAAATTTTTAGGCGACACTATCCGATACGATGTCAATCATGATGGAACCGTTTATAAGTACAATATTTCACCTGACGGCTTCATCCCGAACGATATAAAATTTGGCGAGGCGAGTAAATGGTCTGCCTATCTTAGCGATAAATATCGAATCACAACGGAACTGCATTTTACGCTTGGAGCGCGGTATGATTACTTCACCTATTCTAAGAAAGGACAGATCAGTCCGCGCGGCAGCATTTCGTATGAATTACTTCCCACGACGACAGTTTCTCTGGCTGCCGGCGAATACTGGCAAACACAACCGTTCCCTAATTACTCCGACACACGAAATATTGGGTATAATAAAGAGATGCCAAACTCTAAAGCAAATCATGTCGTGTTCAGTGTGCAGCACTTTCTGGATGATGGTGTGAAGCTAAGTGTGGAAGCGTACTATAAAAAATTCTCTGGTATCAGCGTGGGTCAAGAGTACGTGCATTCAACAATTGATACAGTGTGGAGCGATGTCAATCTTGCTATCGGCCGTAGGCAATCCTATGGTTTAGAATTCCTGCTGCAGAAAAAACAGGTTACCAACTATTACGGTACAATTAGCGTTTCCCTTTCCAAAACGACAGATGATGATCCTCGCATCGGCAAAGAAGGCAATACATATCCATCTCAGTACGACTATCCGGTCATCATCAATTTGGTCGGTGGAAAAATCGTGAAAGGTGTTCGCTCATGGTTTAACGATCAACCATTCTTTATTAAATATCCGGCATACATCTTGCCGGTTTCCGATGAAATGGAAATCAGTTTCCGGTACCGTTATCAAACCGGAGGGCCATACACACCAAAGCTCTTCTCATCGTACGTGCAGTTCCGGGAAGGAGGCGTCCAGTGGTCGAAGGGCATGTGGGAAGATGACCAGAAAAGGATTAACGCAGTGCGCTATCCCAATTACAGCCGGCTGGATATCCAGTGGATCAGCCGCTTTTACATGCAAAATTGGAATATTAATGTGTATATCTCATTGATGAATATTTTGGACCACAAGAATGTGTTCTATTACGAATATCGTAGCGATGGAACGATCGAGACCGTATATCAGTTCGCCTTCTTCCCGGTTGGAGGCATAGAGGTAGAATTCTAAAATCGTATTTGACCGGAAGAAAATTTCCTGCCATATTAGATATAATCTGCAACAGTCGAAAGGAAATCCTCGACCAATTCAGGAATGTGATCACTAATTCAGGAAATCGTTTTGCCCGGCAGAATATCTGTAATCGCAGTTCTTCTTGTGCTATATCTCGCACCATCAACCTTTGCACAATCCACATCACCGCCAATGGCGGATTCTTCTTGCTCTCCTCAAACCTGGGTATATGTCGGCGTTGGCGGTGCAGTGCTCTTGACTGCTGTGATGTTTCATTACGATCAGCAAATCTACGACGATCTCTACAAATGGAAGATGCACAATCTAGTGGTGAAAAAGATCAGTCCAGTAATTACGAATCTTGGCGATGGTACGTTTTCAATTGGATTATTCGGTGGGTTTGTCGGTTATGGATTGATTTTCACGAATGCAAAAGCGTATGAAGTCGGGAAGATCGGTTTGGAATCATTTCTTCTTACCGGCGTGACGGTGCAATTGTTGAAAAATCTATGCGGTCGCGAGCGCCCGAGTGCGGCAACACGCGACGGCGGATTTTGGCATGGACCGTTTTCATATTTGCGCGAACCGAAAAACGGAAGAGGAATTTCTTCATTCGATGCATTTCCGTCTGGACATACAGCAACAGTGTTTGCCGCTGCCACAACAATATCAGATTTCTATACGGAATCCTGGGTGTCTTATACATGCTATTCTCTTGCCTCGTTTACTGCAATCAGCCGGATAACAGAGAGCACACATTGGATAAGCGATTGCTTTGTCGGTGCGATCATTGGCTATTACGGAACGAAGCTTGTCGAAAAGTGGAATTATGGTTCCGGCGATATCACGCTTGTGCCGCAAGTGGATGAACATCAGTATGGATTGCTTCTCAGTGTGAAGTTCTAAGGAATACTATGAAGCAGTTAAGGATACTTTTCGGGCTCTGGTGTGTACTTTCTATGTATTTTGTGCACATCTGTTGCGCACAAAATGGAAATCAGTCGGTACCTTCAGATTCGGTTTCTGCCATAAACACTGCAGGGTTCGATGAAGTTCAATGGTACACGATGTTTGCCAACATTCCTCGCGATTGGGGCAGGTGGTACGATATTTCTTTTCGCAAGGAACGTTTGAATGAATGGCTCATCATCGGCGGATTGACCGTGGCAACTGTCTTGACTGACGATATCACTTATACACCGTCAGCGCGATTTTATCACAGCTCTTCGCAAGCAAAGAAGTGGAGCGATTTTTGTGCGAATATTGGTGATGGCACAACGCAGTTTGCTCTTGCAGGATCTTTTGGTGCATATGGTTTAATTTTCAAGGATCAAAAAGCACTTCGTACATGCAGCCAGATTGTACAAGCAGTGCTGGCTTCCGGTGCAGTCATTCAAGTGCTGAAACATGTCACCGGACGCGAAAGTCCATTTGTGCGTTCAACACCGACCGGTGTATGGAAGATTCTTCCCAACCAAATCGATTATCATCGGCGCGTTCCACAATTCGATGCATATCCCTCCGGACACATTTGCACATCCTTGGCGACGGTAATCATCGTCGCCGAAAATTATCCTGATGTGAAATGGATTCGCCCTGCAGGGTACGCATTTACAACACTTGTCGGACTTGGAATGCTGAATAATGGTATTCATTGGGTAAGCGATTATCCGCTCGGGTTGTTTATCGGGTATTACTTTGGGATGCTTGCCGCACACCCAGAAGGAGTGTCGGTGATGGAATCGGATGATGGCCGATTGAAAGTTTATGTTCTGCCGAATATCACTCCGATGGGAACCGGTGCAACATTGTCGATGACGTTTTGATAATTCGTCAGCCGGCACGGGAACGAAAGTATTTATCGTTTGAAAATATTTTTTTAGCGGTTCAGGGGATTCACTACTTATCTTCTCCAAATTTTATTAACTCCACGACTTAAAAGATGTCTCACGGCAAATCCATGATGGAATGGATCATCAATGAGAGTGGGAGTAAAATAATCCGTGCAAAGAACGAAAGAATGCATTATCTTATAGCTAGAGAGACTGTAGAGTAAACCATCTCTCGGAAAATAGTTCCCGATATGTCAACATTTTTTCAGTCAACAATACAGAGCCTGGCGCGCGAATTATTCGATTCGTACGACTTCTATAAAGCGAGCGGTATTTCATCCAGCCGCTTCACACAGGCGGAAATGTTGCAATGGCTGCATCCATTTAAAGATCAGCATCTCTTTGGAAAATCTGTCTTGGGCGCATCTGTCGAAGGAAGGGAAATCGCGCTCTATAGCATAGGAGACGGTTCCACGAAAGTAATGCTCTGGTCTCAAATGCATGGCGATGAACCAACGGCAACGATGGCGCTGATGGATATCTTCAGTTTCTTTGCAAAGAATCCGGAACATATCGCAACAAAAAACATCCGTGAGAAACTGACACTGTTGGTGATTCCGATGCTCAATCCGGATGGAGCCGAACGTTTCACCCGCCGCACCGCTCAGATGATAGACATGAATCGCGATGCATTGGCATTGGCGACACCGGAAGCAAAGATTTTAAAAAATACACGCGATAGATATCAACCGGAATATGGATTCAATCTTCACGATCAGGAGCCGCGGTATACGGTTGGGACGACACAGAAAATTACAGCCATTGCATTGCTTGCTCCGGCTGCAGATGAATCGCGCGGAGACAATCCGGTACGGCTGAGGGCAAAGAGAGTCGCTTCGACACTTGCTCAGGTTTTGAATCTTTTCATTCCCGAAAATCTTGCGAAGTGGGATGATACATTCTGTCCGACTGCATTTGGTGACAACATTCAGAAGTGGGGAACAAGTACAGTGCTGATAGATTCCGGCGGATGGCGCGGCGATCCCGACAAATTTTTTATTCGCAAGCTCAATTGTATCGGTTTGTTGGTAACCTTGTATGCGATTGCCGTTGGAGAGAGCAGGAAAGCAGATATTGCTGTCTATGAGCAGATTCCATTCAATATGAAATTAGGATGTGATTATATCATCCGGAATGCGGTGCTCAAATCGAATGGTCAGATTGCTCCAATCCGGGTCGATGTCGGTATCAACTTCAATAAGCGCATCAGTACTGTGACGGGTCAAATAGATGAATTTGCGACTATTGTTGAGATCGGCGATCTCAATGCATTCACGGCGCTGGAGAAGGAAGTCAATGCCAACGGTGCTGAGTTAGATGCTGATCTCATAAAGATGGAATATCCACTCTCGATGGACAAAGTAGCATTACTCCTGAAGTGAATGTAAACGCCATGGCTCACAAACTACCCAATCACTCGTCTGTTCCCGCTGTCTCGAAAGCATTGCTCAAACGGCAGAAAGAATTTGAAACAGAGGCGTTCCCTCATAAGGATATTCTTTTCAATTTTGCATTGCGTACCACAGGCGACAAAGACGACGCGCATGATCTGCTGCAAGAAACCTTTATGAAAGCATTTCGTTTCTGGGATAAATACGAAAAAGGAACCAACATCCGCGCGTGGCTTTTCCGCATCATGAAAAATTCTTACATCAACCGGTACCGGAAAGAAACGCGCGAGCCGGGGATGGTGGACTATGATGACGTGGAGAATTTTTATGATTCCATCCGCGATGATAGCACAGATTCCAACGACCTTCAAAAGAGAATGTACAGCAATATGTTGAGTGATGAAGTGACGGAAGCACTGCAATCGCTGCCGGAAGATTTTCGCACTGTAGTTATTTTATGTGATATTGAAGGATTGATGTATGACGAAATTTCTGAATTCCTCAATTGTCCTATCGGAACTGTTCGCTCACGGCTGCATCGAGGCAGAAAGATGCTGAAAGAAAAGCTCTATGAGTATGCTAAAGACCGCGGTATGATTACAGATGAGAGGTTCAATTAAACACCCATCTTCCGTGTTCTGACTTCCTTGTACAGTTCTAGATTCCCATGAGCAGTCGGTGACCCAATCTTGGTGGCAATTCGGAATTTAAAATCTTATGCACTGCTGTTTTCACATCGTACTGACTGCGGATATTTTCGTACGACCACGTATCCGTATCGAATATACCAAAGCTTAAATCCGTTATTCGATCGCGCGGCTGACCAACACTTCCAACGTTAACGAGATAGCGTTCGCCTTTCATCATGCTGCGGACTCGTCCGGCGATGGAAAATATTGCAGGTGTATGTGTATGTCCGATGAAACAGAGAGATTCTGAAAAACATTGAAAAGCGCTTGTTGCGGCATTGTCTTCAAAAATGTATTTCCATTGTTCCGGAGAGCACGGTGAAGCATGCACAAAAAGAAGATCATCTTTTTTTATGGAAATGGAAAGTGTATAAAGGTAAGAAATATTTTCTTCGCTGATTCGCTTGCGGGTCCACTCAATGGCTGAACGGGCATCTTCTGTGAAGTGCGCGGTGATGCTCTCGTTGAGTAATGCTTCATCGTGGTTGCCTTTGATGACAGAGCTGCACCGCTGGCGGATAAGTGCTAGACATTCGTTCGGATTCGCACCATAGCCGACGATATCGCCAAGACAGATAATTTCATCCACGGATCGCTGGTCGATGATTTCTAGCGCTTTTGTCAGCGCTTCAAGATTAGAATGAATATCGGAGATAATTGCGTATTTCATTATCCTAATAAGTGAATATAGAAAAACGTCAAATAGAGTGCAACCGGAGTCGCTTCCGTATAAAATGAATGATGAATTCTTTATTCAGGCAACCATTGCATCGTGTCTGTTTATGGTTGAACTCTATGAAAACGCGCGGTATATTAACACGCACTGATAATTACTCTACACCTGAGCTTTGCTGTCATGAAAGAAAAGAAATTCATTGCGTTAACCTCTGTTGCTGCTGCAGTTTTTCTGACGGGGTTCAAACTCGGTATTGGATTGTGGACGAATAGTCTAGGAATTCTCTCTGAAGCCGCACACTCAGGCCTTGATCTGCTGGCAGCGGTTATTACATTATTTGCTGTAACCTTTGCCGACCGTCCTGCTGATGAAGACCATCAATATGGCCACGGGAAACTGGAAAACATCTCTGCTTTCGTCGAAACAGTTCTCCTCGTGATCACCTGTGCATGGATCATCTGGGAAGGTGTCAGCCGTCTTCTTGTCCAAACGCACCATGTTGAAACGAACATTTGGAGTTTCATTGTGATGGGCACATCGATCGTTATAGATGTCAGTCGGTCACGGGCACTCTACCGAGTTGCCAAAAAATATCACAGTCAGGCATTAGAAGCCGATGCTCTGCATTTTTCCAGCGATGTCTGGTCATCGCTCACCGTTATCGGCGGTTTGTTTTTTGTGTGGATCGGATATCCGATATTCGATTCCCTTGCTGCCATTGCTGTTGCGTTGCTGGTTCTCTTTGTCAGCTATCGGTTAGGCCGTCGTACTATCGATGCGCTGATGGATCGCGTGCCGAAGAATTTGGTAAAAGAAATTGAACAGGCGATCAATTCAGTGGACGGTGTGGAAGGACTGCGCAAGCTTCGCATTCGTCCTTCCGGTACTCATATTTTTGTAGATACGGTTGTTGCTATCCGTCGAACTATTCCCTTTCAAAGCGCTCATGCGATTATGGACAACATTGAACGAAGCGTCCATGCAGTCCATGCGAACGCCGATGTGGTTGTTCACTCGGAGCCGTTTGAAACGAGGGATGAGACCATCATCGATAAAATTCGAATGGTTGTGATGGACAGAGGACTTCGCGCACCGCATAACATCGAAGTGCATCTGACGGATGGAAAATATTTTATAGATTTTGATGTAGAATATGCGAAAGGACTCTCGTTTGCTGAAGCACACGAAATATCATCGGACATTGAGCGGCAGATTCAGAATCAACTTCCATCGGTCGGAAAAGTGACGATTCATATGGAGGAGTATGAAGCGAACGAGCATCCTCTCCACGATGTCACAAAGATAGAAAATGCGTTATCCTCAGAGATTCGCTCGATCACCGAGCAGCAGAAAGATGTGTTGTCATGCACGGATTTGATGCTGCTGCAGGAAGGAAATAAGTACAACGCAACACTGACATGTCAGATCGACAAAACTAAAACACTTGACGAAGTACACCAGATTATTTCTGAGATTGAGGCTGTACTCTTCCAACACTTCAAACAATTGCGGCGAGTTACAATACACGCAGAACCAAAGTGAAATAAAAAGTAATAAAGAATTTGAGATTGTGAGATTCAAGAAATGGATTATTATTTTATCTCAACTTCTCATCATCTTTCATACTCAACTACTTGTACTACGTTTTTTGCTGTTTCTTCTTTGCGGCGGGAAAAAGAACATTATTGAGAATCAACCGGTAGCCGGGTGAGTTCTTGTGCAGATTCAAATCGGTTGGCGGGTCGCCGACGGCGTGCTGGTAGTCTTCGGGATCATGTCCGCCGTACCACGTGAATGTGCCTCGCCCGAAATTGCCGTGGATGTATTTCACTTCTTCCGTTCCTTCACGTTCCGCAAGGATCGTGACTGTTTTTTTTATCAAACTCTTCCGAAACGCAGTCGTTTGCCCCATAAATCCTTTGATAATATTGACGTGATCTTGTGTGAGCATCGTCGGTACGGGGTCGTACTTGGCGGAGAATTCGAAGAGCGTAAAATAGTCCGTGTTTGGATCGCGAATCGGAGGCGGATCGCTTGGAGGAATGTCGATATCGGAATATTCATATCGGAACGGATTCATATCGATCTTAAAATTCTCGAATGCAAGTGTCTTGCTGAAATCAAGCTTCGTTTGTGCGTTCCTGTCCGGTGGGTCGCCGTCGAACATAACATCGGCAATGTCTACTTTTTCTGCGGCAAGTGCGATATCATAACTGTCGGTTGCAGAGCACATGGCAAACATAAATCCGCCGCTGCCTACAAATTCCTTGATGGAACGCGCAACAGCTTTTTTTTCTTCTGATACTTTTTTATATCCGAGTCGCTTTGCCTCGCGCTCGTACAGCATTTGTTGTTCAATATACCACGGTGCATTCCGGAAGTTGGAATAGAATTTTCCATACTGACCGGTGAAATCTTCATGATGCAAATGAAGCCAATCATATTCAGAAAGTTTTCCTGTAAGGACTTCTTCATCCCACACCTTTGTATAATGGATCTCTGCGTACTCCAGTGCCATCGTCACTGCGTCATCCCACGGTTTGAAACCCGGCGGGGCATAGACCGCAATCCTCGGTGCTTTTTCCAGCCGCACTACATCTTGATTGTTGTCTTCACGTTGGACTTCAGCATAGATCGATGTGGCATCGCCGGCAACGAGTGATTCGAAGAATACACCGCGAACGCGGCATTCCCGAGCTAGTACATCGTTGTAATCCATCATGAATGAACCGCCGCGGTAATTGAGCAGCCAATCGACTTCACCGTTTTTTTCTAACAGCCAAAACGCGACACCGTACGATTTAAGATGATCGGTTTGTTTAAGATCCATCGGGATGAGAAGCTTGGATTGGGCGATGAGAATGGAACAACATGTGCTCAACAAAATAAACATGGAACCTAGAATAAAACTATACGTTGAAAATCTCTTTTGATACTTCGTCACTCTCATACTTAAATTATTCATCTTTCTTTTTAGATACATTTACTTGGCAGTATGTTCCGGCGTTGCTCTTGACTCATACGCCATTGCGTTTAACAGCATAATACGGTTCTTCATCGGTGGATGTGTCGCAAAGAGATCTGCCCACCAGCCTTCTTTCTCGTTGATTTTTCTTCCTAAAGGATCAACGACGCATAAATGAGCAATGCCTTTTTGAAAAGAAGTCGTGGGTTCGGTGGCATTTTCGATTTTCATTAAAGCATTGGCAAGTGCTTTGGGATTGCGCGTAAGTTCTGCTCCTCCTGCATCTGCAAGGTATTCCCGCTGACGCGATACTGCCATCGCTACGATACGCGCAATTAATGGAGCAAGTAAAATGGTGAGAAGCCATCCAGCGAATAAGACACCGCGCAACATCCATCCGGCGCCGGGCGCACGGTTTCCCGCGAATCCGCCGAGAAGAGCACCCTTCTTCATCCACTCGGAAAGCAAAAGCACTGCACCAAACAGAACCGTAATAATTGTCATCAACCGGGTATCGGAATTTCGGATGTGGCTCATCTCGTGTGCAATAACGCCTTGCAATTCTTCGCGGTCGAGCATTGCAAGCAGTCCCGTTGTGACGACAATCGAGCTATCCATCGGGATTGTTCCAATTGTAAAAGCATTGGGATCGGAATCTTTCACGATATACACTTTGGGAGAAGGAATTCCTGCCGCAAGACTCATTTCTTTTACTACGTTCAATAACTCCGGCAGATCGGCAACCGCTTCATCCGGTTGCTCGGCATGCACAGACCAGAGAACGGAGTTCATTCCCCAGTGTAAGCTTGTAAGAATTGATCCTATACAGATTATAACAGCTAAAATTGTTCCTATCGGCAGGTAGCGTAATAGATGGTAGTTGAAAAAAGCGGGAAACAACTTATGTGGAAAAAATTGTAACATAAGCAAGATAATCAACATCATGGTCGTAAGGACAATGTACATGGGCAACTTGAAAAAATCCGAGTCATCGTCATCATCGGCAAATGCTTGCGGTTTTTTCCATAATCCTTCCGCGGCTCTTTTGCGGAAATTCCAGATGCTGGATGCAACCATCAGGAGAACAAACGGAAGCAGGATGAATCGTACTGGCGAATCAACTGTTAAGAAGACATCAAATCCTACACCGATAGCAGCAATGAGAAGGATGAATACCACAATGAGCAGCCATGTCATCCGCCGGTTATGCTTCTGTTGCTCGTAGATGTTATGTGCATGTGTGAGAATGGGTTCGGACATATTTCTTTCCTTATCGAGACCTATCAGGTCTTATTACTATCATGATACTCATTAGAACGAGAATAAAAAAGGCGATCCAGCAGAAACTGAATCGCCTGAAAAAAATGAATTTCCTCTGAACGTGCTTTGAGGAATTTCAATACTTACTAAAAATAAACCGCTAATATCAAAAGGCCAGAATTGGTAATTCCAATTGCAGTGGCACTACCTTGCTTTGTTGTGACCGTTGGAGTGCCGGTAGTTGTTCGTTCCGCATCTTTATACGAATTCGAAGTAAAACCAAGCTGATATTCAGCTGAAAGGCTAACACCATTTGTCACATAGTATTCTACACCTAGAAGCGCTCCGATGCTAATCTGGGTGTAACCGGTGGGATTGCCATTGGCATCCACATTCTTTATTGTTGTTTGGGTAAGTATACTACCAGCGGGACCTGCATTACCGGATTTCGATTCTGTACTCCTTGTGCTAAACATTATACCAGCACCAAAATAGGGACTTATACGACTTTTAGTAAAATGCAACTCAATCGCTCCGCCCACACCAAATGTATTATCTGAGCTTGTAGCGTCCACACTTATCCAACCAGCCGGTAGCGGACTGGGCGGATTTTTTGTGCTTAATAGCGCAAACTGTACCATCCCTCGCACTGCCATATAATCGGAAAGGTACAATTTTGCACCAAATCCACCTAGGTATGAATTAGCGCGCAGGGCAGCAAGGCCATCGAATGAAAAGAGAAATCCTTTGCTACCTGCAGATGGACCTGGGGCAATATCTTGTCCAAATGACATTGATCCCACAAGGATAAGGATTGTAAAAAGTATTGCAACCTTCTTCATAACTTCCTCCTATATTTTGTTGAATAAGTGGTTGGTTTGGAATGTTGTTTGTAATACAAACGTTCTACTATTCATAAAACGTAAATTAATGTAAATATCCAGACTCACAATATCAATAAATATTTACGAATCGAATTACCTCATAATATATGTCACCATAAAATTTCCCGAAAGTTATTTTTTTAGCGAGAGATCTACTGTCGGGACTTCGCGCTCGGCGGCATCTTTTACCTGAAACAAAGGAAACAGCTTAAAGCCCAATGCTGATGCAAAGAGATTGGTGGGAAATATTTCCAGCTTTGTATTAAACGTTGTCGTAATGTCGTTATAAAACTGGCGCGCAAACGTAATTTGGTTCTCCGTAGTCGTCAATTCTTCCATGAGTGGTTGTACACTTTCGTTTGCTTTCAAGGTAGGATAGTTTTCCACGACGGCAAAAAGCTTTGAGAGCGCCGATGAAAGCAAATCTTCTTTCGCAATGCTGTCGGCAATATTTTTTGCGCCGACAGCCGCTGCACGGGCCTGAATAACGCTCTCAAGCGTGCTCTTTTCAAACTCCATTTGTCCTTTTACGGCATTGACAAGATTGGGTATGAGATCGTGCCGGCGCTTGAGCTGCACATCAATTTGCTTCCAGGCGTTGCGCACCTGATTGCGAATCTTGACGAGAGAATTGTAAATACCAACGAAAAGAAGAATGAGAACAATAACGAAAGCGAGAAGAAGAAAGAATGGCATGGGTTCCTCCGATAGTGGTTTAGATCGTTCCGATGAAGTATAACAATATTTTCAATATAATGGAAATAATTCTTCAAAAGAGATTCCTAAATGTAATAGCTCATTAAAAATGTCAGGGTTTGCGTCCAATAGAAATGTCATGTTTGAGTATGTTAGAAGTCCTCAAAAGAGAAAGGACTTCAGGCATAGAACAAACCATAACAATGAGCAACCACGTCATCCGTCGGTTGTGCGCCTGCTGTTCGTAGATGTTACTGGCTTGTGTAAGAATAGATTCGGACATCATGCATCTTATTGAACTTTTTGGTGCGCCATTGCCTTCAACAGCATAATACGTTTTTGAATCGGCGGATGCGTTGCAAAAAGATTTGCCCAGAACCCTTCCCTCTCATTGACTTTCTTGCCCTGCGGATCGTCTGATTTCTATATAATAAACACTCCACCAAATCGGAATTATGAAAACAACATAACTATATTGGTGATAAAGATGCCATGCCCAATAAGATGTGTTGAGTTTTAGCACATCAAGATAACTTGTAAGAATATGAAGCGGGGATTGCCACAACCAAAGACATACTATCATGAATAAAAAACATTGTGTCAATATCCCAATAAGAACGGGTTTCCATTCCTGCTTAAAAATAAAATACAATGACAATGGGAATGTTGTAGAATACTTGAACCACGATAATCCAAGAAAGACACCAGCTAAGAATTTGTTTTTCTTTGTAAGAAACACAGCAGACATGAATAGTGCAAGAACAAGCAAGTCGTGTTGTCCATAGCGTATCACGTCTTTATAAGAACCGCTGATGAGAAAAGCAGAACACAGGAAAACAACAATCATTTTATTCTCTATCTTCCAAAGTTTTTGCAAACAATAGAGCAAAACGAATGTCGCCAAATAATTTGTCAACGCCCAAACTATCTTCGCATATTGCCAATCCATGACAGCGTATGGTATCAAAAGAATATATCCGGTCAATGGATAAAGAGGCATCTGTGCAAAAAATAATTTTCCTGATAAGAAAGATTCATAAGGATTTTGATGTTGCAGCAATTCTTTTGTTGGTGTCCATTGAAAGTCCCCACTCGCACGTATAGCTTCTCCGAATACCAAGATATTCAAGCATATTGTCAATAAGACAATGAACAATAATACGTATTTGACAAAATACTTCACTGTCTAATCTTCCTTCTTAAACTCCATCTTGGTCTGTGCCCGTTCACCACTCAAATACTTCCGTGCTTCACTGATAATCAAATGAATTTGTGTTGTGGCGTGTTTCGGATGAGAGCAGGGACTTCCTTAATTCCGCGTTGGATTTCGCAGACAGATGTTTAGGAGTCATGTCAAACACTGTCTGTGTGCCAATAATTAATCTAATCTAGTTCCAATACAAAATCTGTCCATTATCTGTTTCAAATCCTCAACACTTTTAGAACACTGGATAAGTTTGCCCTTGTGCTCTAACAAAATATTTGCCCTGCCTCTCAAACAATACGGAGAGGACATCACATCGCAATAGGCTCCGGTATCAAGAATGCCTAAAATATCATCCTCTCTAATCTCAGGAATTTCCCTAGGCTGGTCCTGTGTGAAAGTATCACCGGTTTCGCATACATTGCCATCAACAGAATAGACCATGAGAGGGCCATTTGGATTAGAGACATTAATGATCTCATGATATGCATGATAGAGTTTTGGCCTGATCAATGTTCCCATGCTGGCGTCAGTATATGCATGGAGAATGCCATTCTTCTCTTCAACAGTATTCACCTTTGTCAAAAGGACTGTTGAATCGCCAACAAGGCTCCTGCCAGGCTCGATGATTAATTTATTTATCCTCACACCGCTCTTCTCGGTCTCTTCACTGATTATTTTCGCATACGTATTGAAAGGGAAAGACTCTTGAGATTCTCTATGCCTGATGCCCGGACCTCCGCCAACATCAAGATTCAGGTTTGTAAAACCATGCTCCTGTAATTCATTCATGACATCGAGAGTATTTTGCAAAGCGATCCTAAAACTATCAACATCATTACCAAGCCAGCCAGAACCAATATGTATGTGCAAGGTGTCAGGATGAAAACCATATTCACGGGCAGCTAAGAAAGTAGCAACGATCTTATCCTGCTCGATGCCGAACTTTATAGGAACACCATCCTCATTTTTTAAACCGGCAGTGATAACGTCAGGATTATGGCCGGCACCAACATTCGGATTCAACCTGATGGAAAGATTCAAGCCATGAATATTCCATTCATCCCTGTGCTCTCCAAGTTTTTTAAGCTGAGAATTAGAATCAATGTTGATTTTATAACTGCCAAAATTCACAAGCTTTTCAAGATCATCTTTGGAAACAGATGTTCCGGTAAACATGATTCTATTCCGAGGGATTCCGCGCTGCTCCGCAAGAACAGCTTCGTTCGGAGAGACAACATCCGCACCCAGATCAAGCATTGCAATAAGATCAAGAATCTGAGGGCAATAGTTTGCCTTCACAGCATAATTGATATCTACAACACCGACATAATTTTTTGCAAATGCATCTCTGATAAGTCTCGCCTTATCTTCAATTCTTTTTCCATGAGTAAAATATAATGGAGTAGGATTAAACTTTGCCAGTTCTTCTAAATCACAATCCTTAAACGAGCGGGACCAAACCTTGTTGTCTCTAACATCAAAACCTTTAAAAAACCACCAATATTGTTTCTGAACCATAAACCACTTGTTCTTTCATTGTCTTTGATATCTATCCAGATTACACAACGCTCATGTGTGGAAATAATATAGTGCATAATAACCATATAGCCAATTTGGAAAGCATTCTCATGAATTTCTATGCAACATTTCTCAGAATAATAAATCCGGATGCAATAATGAGCGCGCCGCCAAACAACATATGAGAAGCGCGGATTGTTCGTGTGGAAATCGAATGGTGAGGCGAAGAAAAAAGTCAAAGAGCATGTCATCCGTAAGGACATTCAATTTTTACCCGCCATTCTGTTGGGCGGGGAATGTCCCTACACAAAGAATATCATTTCCACGAAGGCTCAGAGCAATCTGAGCCTTTTGTATTTCAGAGAGCATCTCTCCACAGAAATCGAATTTATTTCCTTTTTTTAATCGTTTTGGGCTAAAGTCCAGATTTTTTTGTAGGTATTAAAACCACATCCTGAAGGTCGTGGCAATATTTTATTACATTCTGCGTAACATCAGTTAGTTATATTATATGATCCATGAAATAATAATTTTGTGATTTTTTAAAAAAGAGTGCGACTAATTAATAAAGAAATGGAAGAATAAATGAAAGTGGATAAAAACGAGTTTATAAAGGTTGTTCATGAAAATCAAGGCATTATAAATAAGATTTGTTTTGGATATACAAATAACGTTGAAGATAGAAATGATTTGAAACAGGAGATACTCATTCAGCTATGGAAAGCATATCCACAATTTAAGCATGAATCTAAAATAAGTACATGGATGTATAGAATTGCTTTGAACACTGCTATTTCAAATTTAAGAAAAGCGAAAAGAAAAATCCGGGAAAGTGAATTAACTGAAAGTAATTATCAAATTCCTGAAATAGAAGATGATGCAACGCTTAATGAGAATATTTTACGGCTTTATCGCATGATATATCAGTTGAGCGACTTAGAAAAAGCAATAATGTTGCTCTACCTCGATGAACAGCCCTATCGTGAAATAGCAGAAATTGTTGGAATCTCTGAAACAAATGTTGCCACAAAAATCAGTCGGATTAAATCTCAGTTCAAGAATCAATTCAACAAAAAAAAATAATACACATCAAAGGAGTTAGAACAATGGAATTAGAAGATTTAAAAAATATGTGGAAAGAACAAAACAGAATACTTGAAAAAGGTATAGCCTTGAGCGAGCAGGTATTAAAAAATGTTTTTAAACAAAAGGCGAATGGTGAAATAGAAAAATTGTTGGAATGGGAATATTTTAGTCTAATTGAGTACATAGTTTTTTTAATATTCATATCGATTAGCACTTATAAATTTATGGACGATTGGAGATTCTTGATATCGGGAATATTTTCAATGGTTTTTTATGCTTTATGTACTATCCTTTCAATAAGTGAAATAAAACAGTTATATAATATTGACCTGTTTTCTAAAAGTATTATTGATACCCAACAGGCAATTCTGAAACGCAGAAAACAAGAGAAACAAATTATTAAAGTCTTCTTATTTATAATTCCCCTAATAATTCCCTCTCTTATTTTATTAGGTCATAGACTTGTACATAATGTCAATCTTTTAGATCACCCTCATTTCTTTACGATATTATCAGTCGGCAGTATTGTTGTGACATATCCAGTGGTGTTTATAGCGTACCAGAGAATTTGTTTAAGAAGATACAGGATCATTGAAAACAATTTGCTAGAATTGGAAAAATTTAAAGAAGAATAATTCTGATCCATTATATGATGATAAAGAAAGGGAAACCATGAATAAGAGAATGTATAGAATATTGCTCGTAGCAGCCACGCTCGCAATATACATTACAAAATGATCAACTCAATGCAGGGAGAATGATTATTTGATTTTGATATTGGAGCTTGTTTAGGATTTCGTATTTGTATTTTGGAATTTCATAGAGTGTCTCCCCTCAGCAATCGAATTCGTTTCCTTGTCTGTTCCGCGTAAAGTGAATTTGGAAATCGCTCCAGTAACTTTTCATAAGCTGTTATTGCCTGCACTTTATTGTGCAGGACATTTTCAGATATTTCTGCAATGCGGAATTGAGCCCTGTCTTTGAGAATACTCAACTGAATCGAATCGGCGATAAAACGAAATGCCGCAATTGCTTCGTTCGTCTGCTTCAATTTCAGATGAAGCTCGCCAATTTTCATCACTGCGTCATCTATAAGCAAAGTAGTTGGGTACTGCTTAACAATATCCCGAAAGTGAGTGAGAGATTCAGGATATTTTCTTTGGCGCATTTGTAAATCGGCTTTTGCAAATTCTATCAATGCCGGCAAAGAGGAAGTTTTATTTTCCTGAATAAAATATTGGAGTTGTAATGCATCGTTTGTAAGATCGGTGTCGAGGTTTGTGTCGAACCGCTTCAACAGCGAAAGTGATGTGTCGAATTGCGCTTCAAAGTAATTCAATTCAGCCAGTTTGAATACAGCCTGATCTTGATAGATGACGAGCGGGAGCTCTGCGATTCTCTCGAATTCCTTACGCGCTCCGACAAGGTCGTTGCGCGCCATCTGCACCTCGCCGTTTTTAATTGCGGCATCGTAAAGAATGTTCATTGTATTGGGAAATTCTTTGATCTTGTTAAAAGCGGTCAGTGCGCCGTCGAGGTCAAAGAGTTTGTCGAACTTAATAATACCGATGCGAAATAATGACTGCACGGCAAGGTCGGGATGATCTTGTGCAGCGGCAATGGATTCATATATTTGAATTGCATCCCGGTATGTTGGCTGTGATTCTGGCGCAAGAGTGTCGGCTTCACCGCTTAATTCTTCAAGAGCGCGGGCATACCCAAAGCGTGCATACGGAAGTAACCCGCTTTTATCGAAACGGTTGATAATTTCCTTGAATGCCTCTGCCGCGGCTGCCGAAGCGTGTTCCTGATTCAGCTGTTGTGCAAAGTTGAATAATTCGCTGCCATTGGCGTTGGTAAGACGGTCGATAATGCGATAGTGTTCAAGAGCAGAATCGTACTGCCGTTCTTCCATCAAAAGCCAGACATATAAACGATGGAGTGCAATATTATCTGGCGAGATTTTCACTTCTGCCTTGACGATCTCTGATGCCGCCCGGAGAGCTTCCGGTTTGAGAATGATGGCACTGAGCCGTGATTGCACGAACGATAATTGATCCGGATTTTTTTTCACGAGACGAAGATATTCTTGAGTTGCCGAAGTGTATTGTTGCAGTGCAGCATAAAGGGTTCCCAATTCGTCTGCAAAGAGGACTTCGCTTTTGCTCATTGTTCGCCCGTCAATATACGTGCGGATACACTGTTCATATAACCGGTGCTCCATCATTTCATGAGCAACAATACGATAGGATTGTACGTTGTTGGGATCAATAGACAACACACCCTTCCAGACAGAATCCGCGGCTGTTTCGTTCCCTGAATCATAATAAAGACCGCCAAGCGTTGCCATGAGGTTGATATCGCGCGGATGGGTGATGAACCACCGGCGAATTATACCAATTGCTTTATCGTACTCTTTCAGTTGAGTGTAACTCCGCCGGAGACCATCAAGGAAAATAAAATTCGTAGGTTCAGATTTGTACAGTTCCTCGTATAATGTGACTGCGTGCTCCCATTCATCTGCTTCTTCAAAGTTTTGCGCGAGCCGAAGCTTCATCATTTTGTCAGCATCTTGGGAAAAGGCTGCGTTGAAAAATACAAATGTAAACGTGAACATTAGAACAATATATCCGATTCTTCCTTTCACTATTTCCCTTCTCCTTGTTGTTTATTCCTTGATCTTTCCATCAATATACAAAAAGGAGAACGATTTGCGAAACAGTCATTATAAAGAGGATGGAAATGGCTTCCTTGACATGCCTTCCGATTTTGATTACCTTAAATTTGAACGTCATGAGTCAAACTCCAAAGAATATAGTCATTCTTGGCTCGACCGGTTCGATAGGTCGCAACAGCCTATCGGTCATTCATAATCTTTCAAACCGATTTTGCGTTACATATCTTTCCACCAACACGAACATCGAGCTGCTCCAAAGCCAGATAGTACAATTTAAGCCGCGCGGTGTCGTTGTGTTGGATGAAGCAAAAGCCGAAGCGCTGCGAATAATTGTAGGTGATTCGGTTGAAGTCCTGACCGGACGCGAAGGTCTTCTGGAAATAGTTCGGCGGGATGATGTCGATATTGTCGTCAATTCCCTTGTCGGATTCGCCGGATTGAAGCCGACTATCGAAGCCATCAAACATCGCAAAAACATTGCACTCGCCAACAAAGAAACCCTCGTCATAGCGGGACAGTTAGTAACTTCCCTGGCGAAGGAATACGGTGTTTCACTTCTTCCTATTGACAGCGAACACAGCGCCATTTTACAATGTCTTGCCGGCGAGCAATGGAGCCGCATTGCCAAAATTATTCTGACGGCATCGGGCGGACCATTTTTGAATATGCCGAAAGAAGAGTTTGCTTCTATTACAGTCGAGAAAGCTCTGAATCACCCCAACTGGAAAATGGGAAATAAGATCACGATTGATTGCGCAACGATGATGAACAAAGGGTTGGAGGTGATTGAAGCGCACTGGTTGTTCGACATGCCGACGGAACGCATCGATGTAGTGATCCATCCGCAATCCATCATTCATTCGATGGTCGAGTTCGTTGATGGTTCGATCAAAGCACAGCTTGGCTTGCCGGATATGAAAATTCCGATTCAATATGCTCTCACATATCCGGATCGTGTTCATCTGAGCGGAGGCAGAATCGACTTTCCTAAACTTCACACGTTGACATTTTTGACTCCGGACCGCGAAAAATTTCGCTGTCTGCAATTAGCATACGATGCGATTGCTTTAGGTGGAACGGCTCCCACCATTATGAACGCCGCAAACGAAGTTGCAGTGCAGGCATTCTTAGAAAGAAAAATTGCGTTTCATCGAATTCCTGAACTTATTGAACTGGCACTTGCCAAACAAACAAACCATCTCTCACCTGATTTAGAGCACATGTTTCAGAGCGACCACAAGACACGGGAATACGTACGAACTTTATTATAGCCTACTGTGTTCAAAGATATATTAAAGACCAAGAGTGAATTGAATTCATGACCATACTGAGCACATTATTCTATTTTATTATTACTATCGGCATTCTGGTGCTGGTGCATGAGTTTGGACATTTTCTTGCCGCAATTTTGTGCGGAATGCGCGCCGAAGTATTTGCTGTCGGTATGGGTAACAGGTTGTTCGGCTGGAATAAAAAAACGAAATTTTCTTTCGGCAAACTTGCCGACGATCTCGATCTCGAGGGGAATACCGACTACCGCGTTGCCCTGTTTCCTATTGGCGGCTATGTAAAAATTGCGGGTATGATTGATGAAAGCATGGATACGGAATTCTTGAATAAAGAACCACAACCATGGGAATTCCGATCGAGACCCATATGGCAGCGCTCTCTTGTCATCTCTGCAGGCGTGTTGATGAACCTTCTTCTTGCAATCATTATTTTTTGGGGAATTATTTATCATCAGGGCAAGACGATCCATCCGGCAACGGAGATTGGTTATATCACACCAAACAGTCCAGCAGCAAAAGCGGGATTGCGGGTCGGAGATAAGTTTCTTTCCATCAACAATCATCCAGTGAACCATTGGGATGAAATAGAAAGTTCATTGTACACTGAATCGGTAACCAAGGATCTTTCTCTCAGTCTCCAGCGTTCGGGTGCACCTCTTGGTATCTCTATACAGAGGAATGATGTACCGGATATTTCAGAAGAGCGATTTGGCATTTTTCCCGTTGGTCTTGTTGCTGTTGTAGTAACCGTTGATCGGGGAAAACCAGCAGAACACATTGGATTGCAACCTGGAGATACAATTCTTGCTGTCAACGAACAAACGGTAGGGTATGGATCCTTACAAGAAACGATCAAGGCACATGCAGGAAAAGAAATTTCTCTTTCGTGGAAGCGCGGTTCGCAGAACATGAGTGCTCTCGTTACACCGACCTCTGAGGGTCGCATTGGCATTTCGCTTGAGATTGCATATCGTGGACCGGTGGTTCAGGAACACTATTCGTTTTTGGAAGCATTGCCCATTGGTATTCAAGAACTGAAGTTTACAAGTGTTCTCTTTCTTTCAAATATATACCAATTAGTTGTCGGCAAGGCTTCGCTCAGTAAATCGATGGGCGGACCCATAAAAATTGCACAAATGGCGAAGAGATCAGCAGACAGTGGATTTATAGAATTTTTTGGATTCATCGGTTTGTTAAGTATAAGTCTTGCCTTGCTTAATATTCTTCCATTTCCCGCGCTTGATGGTGGACATCTTGTGTTTTTGGCTTATGAAGCTGTATTTCGACGGGAAGTACCAAGTAAAGTGAAAATTGTTATTCAGCAAGCGGGATTTATCTTATTGCTTGTGTTTATGGCGTTCGTTCTGTATAATGACGTCATAAATTTTTAAGACACCTCCCTGTGATAGTTGTCAACATGCATTATTACTTCATCGATTAACATGAAGTCGGCAAATCAATAATCCAAAGGAGTTCTATGCTATGAAAAGCATCCCAAAAGTATTGCTGTTGCCCGTGCTTGTTTGTCTTGCATCGGGGGTATTCTACAACACTGCTTCGACTCAAGTTACTACAGTAATCAGTCTCAGTGAGTATGATGTCATTTTTCTTACGGATTTTTTTGATGTTAAAACCGATAAGCTCAGTTCAAATTCGCCCGGGTTCTCCGTGAAAATAGATGGATTGCCGATAAAAGAAGAAATATATCTCAATGTAAAAGTAAATGCACAACTTCGCGGAGGGAACGGTGACGCAGGACAAGCTCCACTCGTAGAAGGATGCACAAATAATATTATTTCCACTACAGGAAGTCTTGTATTGTCTGCAAGTGATTTTGCGAAAGGCGGAATTGCGAGCCTTAATGATATCAGATGCGGTGGTTATAAACAAAATGAGCCGCTGAAAAAGAAAATAAGAGATTTGGCACTCTCAACGTCCACAGCACCACCTGGGACATATCAGATTATGATAAATGTCTTTCGCGCTAGTGATAATACGCCATTGGGACGTTCAAGTTTAGGAACAATAAATGTAGCATACGCAACTCCGGATGAAGTGTTTGTAGAAATCAATGATCCCAGGAATGGAAGTTACTCCAATAATTTAGCGCCGACATTCAGTTGGACATCTGCAGCACCCAACGTAACCGTTCGTGTCTATGAAGCAGGATTAAATCATCGCTCGCCTCAGGATGCGCTCACCGGAGGTAATCCGTATTTAGAAGAAAATGTTGTTGGAACAAATACACTTACTTATCCAGCAAATGCAAAACGTCAACTTCAGGAAAACAAAGCGTACGTTCTTCAAATAGAAGCGAACGTCTCATCCTCTCGTGGTCCGATGAAAAGCGTAAGTCAACCGGTCGTTTTTCGTATCACGAATGATAATCTCGGAAGCATCCTTGATTACTTTTTAAATTCTGTTTCCGGGAATGCATCAGCAACCTATTCCACACTTCGAGCAGAACCAACAAAATGGATCCCGTGGTCCCCCTATGGGAACATTACATTGAATGGTAATATGCTTTCAGAAAGCGACCTGCAAGTGTTACTGAATGAGCTCTCCACTCAGCAAGATGTGAAACTCGAACTGAGTGTTGAAAACCAATAAGCGCTAAAGGAGAAGACCATGACAAAGAAGATTATCGTAATCGGTGTTTTTATACTCCTTGGAGTGCTTTCGCTGGGGCAATTAGGAAAACAAGACAAGAAAGATATCTCTGCCTATATAGTGAAAGTCATTCGGGATGTAAACATGAAATCTCCTACAAAGGAATGGCAGAAGGCAGTTCCGTTGAGCACGTTAAAGTCCGGCTATGAAGTGAAAACGGAAAAAGGATCCTTGGCGATGATTCTTTTTGCGGATCAATCGAAACTGATTCTCCGTGAAAAATCTATTGTCACCATTAAGGGTGAAGTGAAGGGAAAAGAAATTCTCAGCCGCAGTGTTCATATGGATCGCGGGAATATAATTTTCAATGTGAAGAAAGCAGAAACGGAACAATTCCGATTCTCATCCCCCATTTCTGTTGCGTCCATTCGCGGAACACTGGGCGGCTATGTTTCCGGCGGCAATGCGGATTCTTTGACTATCGCTGATGGTCTCGCCGAATTTACAAATTCCATATCCGGTAAAAAGGGATCTATTGGTGCAGGACAAACCGGTGTTGCTGACAGTACCGGGAAATTCAATGTCGGCAAAGCAAATGAGCAGACATTGAACAATATAAGACGGAGTCAAAACTTGGGAGATGTCGACTCTGGCGGTATTGGTCCAGAGTTCGGTCATCTTAAATCAAAACAAACCGGTTCAGTGCGTGCCAACTTATCTTCGTTTCAAGGAAAAGCAATAGCTGTCAGCCTCTTTTATCGGAAACAGAATGTACAAACGTTTACCGAACTTCCCTTAACCATTACAGGGCAGGTTGCAACGGGTCAATTGCCGGCGAATAAGGTAAAATATCCAAAACTTGAATATTATCTCTCTATAAAACTGAATGATGGCTCTATCGTGCTAGTGCCACAGGATGGAACAACAAAACCAGCCGTTGTTCCGGTAGAGGCGGTTCGGCGTGAACTTCGCATACCGGGTCAAACCGGCTCTTTACAAAAGAAAGTAATCGTGTTAAAATGGAATGACTAAGGATCCTACTATTTCAGGTCTTGCTTCACATAGATGCTTTTTATAAATTGAACGGCGGGTGTAACATAACCCGCCGTTTCTTTTTGTCTTCGATTCAAAAATTCAAGCAGTACACATCATTGAAGGTGATTGATATGAACAAGACCCTCTCCAAAACCCTCGTTTTCTCGCTCTTTCTTATTGCAATATTTTTTCAGGTTGTATATGGGCAGGTCAGTCAATATGTTATCGAAGTCAAAGTACCGGCAGCCAATGAGAAGACACCACTTTCACTCAGTGTAGAACTGACACAGAATACTCAGATTCGCAGAGTAGTGCTTCACTATCGGGAATTTGGAAAGACGGAATTCAAAGAAACTGACATGCTCCTCTCCGGACGCACGGCAGTTGCAACAGTACCAGCTAATATAATGACACCGCCATACATTGAGTATTATATCGGCATGCAGCTTGCCGATAACACACAAGCAACATTTCCCTCTGATAACCCTGAAACGAATCCGCTAAAAATTCAGATCAAAGAAGTAGATGTGAAAGATCTTGAAGTGCGTTTCTTAAGCCCCGAACCCGGTGAGATACTAGCGGCAGAAGATCTTGTCGTTGCTGTATCATTGATGTTCGCTTCAGACATGGTTGATAAAAGGCGTACTCGCATCTACCTTGATGGGGCAGATGTCACAAGCGAAGCGTTAATATCAGACGATGTGCTGCTGTATAGCCCAAAGAATTTTGACAAGCCGCTCAATTTTGGTGCACACTCAATTAAAATAGAACTGAAAGATACGCTGGGAAATGTATATTATACGAAACAGGAGAATTTCAATCTTTCCACGGCCACAGCTCTGGAAGAACAAAAATCTTCGCTTCAATATACCGGTAATGCGCAGGCTGAATTCCGGAACGAGAAAGTTGATGTTGCTACCACAAAATATGTGCGCGGGGATGTTCATCTGGGAGGTTCGTTTAAAGACTTCCTCTTCAGCGGTGATATGCACTTGACGAATGAAGAAAAATCGTACTTACAGCCGCAGGATAGATTTCTTGCAACATTCCAGGAAGCTGACTATGCAAAAGTGCAAATTGGCGATGCTTATCCACAGTTTCCTTCGCTTATTGTGAGCGGTAAACGTGTGCGTGGTATTACAGGTTCAGTCACACTCGGTTTTTTCAATATTGACGCGTCATATGGAAAAACGGATCGTGCAATTGAAGGGAACTTAGGTGGATTGGTCTATTATAATGATTCTTCTGCAGCATCAAGTCGCCCGAAAGAAACCATATTTGAAGGCTTCGATGGGCGTAATACCATCGATACAACAGGTGCGACAGATACATTGCAACACATCTATCGCACATTTACATCCGGCACATACGCACGTAACTTTCTGGCAATACGTCCAAGCTTCGGCAGTGGAGAAAACTTCCAATTCGGTCTCACCTATATGAAAGCGAAAGACGATAATGGTTCTATAGCGTATGGAACGTATCCGAAGGAAAATCTTGTTGTTGGCGCTGATTTGCTGATTGCATTTGATAATCAGAAGGTGAGGTGGACAAGCCAGGCAGCATTTAGTCTAGAGAACAATGATATCTCACCAGGCAACTATACCGATGAGGATATTGATGAATTCAAAGGCGTTGGAGACACAACCAAAAATCAAGTGGATGCGAAGAAAGAAGCCGATGATTTAAAAAAGATTGCTAAGATCGCACGTTCTTTTATTACCGTTAATTCCGGTCTGTCGCCGCTGGATCCGATTAAAGGGATGCCATCTCTTGCGTACGAATCGGAATTATCGTTGAATTACTTTAACAATTACGTTCGCGCTATGGTGTTCCGAAGAGGTATTGCATATACATCGTTTGGCAATGATTTTGTTCAGAACGATATCGCCGGCATCAATATCTCCGACCGTATCCGGATGTTCAACAACAAAATCATGGCGAGCGTTTCGTACGAAACCAAAAGCAATAACACACAGAATGATGCAAATACACCGACAACAACGTACAATACATTGAATACATCTGTAACAGCGTATCCAAGTGCGGAGCTTCCATCGTTCACCGTTGGGTATGGTCTGAATACCCGCAAGAACCCTATTGATCTAGCTATCGATACAACACGACTCGATTCACTCAGCATTGCCAATGAAAAGACCGACCGGTTTTTTATTGCTGCGAATTACGATTTCCAGATGGTTGTGCGGAATAGTCTGACGGCATCTGTCAGCATAGCAAATAAAAAAGACAATACATTTTATAAGCGCGATCAAGACAATATTAACTTTTCTACCCTGATCTCCTCGTTCTTTTCTATTCCACTGCAGACAACCATAGGAGTTATTGTGAGCCATACTGCCGCGTATTCTGCGTGGGATTCAGTACAACATGCATATTTGAGGACTACACAGAAACAGGGGGCGTTTAATTATCAAACTATTTCGCTCGGCGCACGATATAGGATGATGAATGACCGGCTCAATCTGCTGGCAACAGTGGCCCCATCGTTCGGTGATTTTAAACGACTTCTTATACAAGCTGGCGCCGAGTTTCAGGTAGGGGAAAATCATTATCTTGTCAGCCAGATCGATTTTATCAAGAATTCGGACAGAGCGAGTGATGCTGTCTTTAGTATCTTATATCGGTTTATGTTCTGACGAACCAAGTGAAGTAACGAGGGCTTTGTGTTTATTCTTTTGCGAAAAGACACGAAGCTTTTCCTCCCGGTCATCTCAAAAGGAATCAGAATTATGGCTTCCTATGAATTCAAGAAAAAAATCCTACCCCTTCTTCTAAGAACTGCAATCGGATTGGGCATCGGCCTCTTCGTTGTCGTTCTCGGGCAAGGATGGCTTTTCGAATTGAACTTTTTGAAGAACATCGATCTGCTGACGATTGATTTTCGTTACCAGAGCAAGTACGAACGCGAAGAACAGAGACGTGATCTCGGTAAGGATGGAAATGTCGTGATCATCGGAATCTCCGACGAGGATCTTGTAGCGTTACCGGAACCGTTTCCATTCCCACGGTCTTATTATGCTCATCTCATCGAGAATTTGAATCGGGCCGGCGCCAAAGTGATCGTGTTTGATATGACCTTCGAGTCACCAAAGGATGGTGCGGGCGACAGTATCATGCGTGCAACATTAAAGAAGTATGATAATGTTGTACTTGCCACAAAAGTGCAAACTGGCGGCACAAGTGAAAAATACGATGTACGCACTACCGAACGATCCTATGAAAACATCTTCTTCGATATCGATAAAAACATTGGAGTCGTAAATATTTATAAAGATCGAGATGATGTCTGTCGTTCTTATTTTCCAATGCTCGATGTTAAGGGATATTTAACTCCATCAATCGGGTTTGCAGCTCTCAATCGAGTTTACAAATTCAAGCCGGAGACATGCGTTAGCTTGACAGATCAATTCTTTATCTACCGAGACCGTTCTATTCCACGATATCAAAGCTCTACATTTTTGCTTAACTATTATGGTCCGGTAAAATCATTCCCCTATTATGATTTCTCAAAAGTTATAGACGATTCATCGTTTAAAACGAAGGACGAGATCCAATACGAAACGGATCTTAACTCGTTCGACGAAGAGATGATGAGTAAGTTCAGGAATAAAATTGTATTGATCGGCTCTGTGATGCCGGAAGAGCGCGATTTCCACAATATTCCGTTGTACATAGAAGAGGGAGGCAAGAAAAATTATGCGATGAATGGCGTGGAGATTCACGCTACCGCTATTCAGAATGTGATCGACAAAAATTTTATCTCAATGTTTGATCCGATCATTGAAAGTATGATTATCATTCTCCTCTCATTGTTTAGTTTCGTCGGATTGCTGGTGTTGAAACAGATTCATGTGCGGCATATCTGGCTGCTGGAAATCTGTGCTTTTCTTCTCACAGTTGCACTCGTCGGTGCAGTATTCGAAATTTCTATCAGTACCTTTATCAATAGTAATGTGTTGATGAATGTAGTGAATCCAAGCTTTGCGATTGTGCTTGCGTACTTCGGCACGGCAGTTTATCAGTACCTGACCGAGCGGCAGCAAAAAGCAGTCATCAAGAATATGTTCGGTCACTATATCAATCCGGCAGTCGTGAATGAGTTAGTCGCGAATCCAGAGAAAGCAAGATTAGGAGGCGATCGCTGCGAACTGACGGTATTCTTCTCTGATATCGCAAACTTTACGAACATTTCCGAACAGTATCATAGCAGGCCGGAAGAATTGGTAGCGCTACTCAATGAATTTCTGGATGAGATGACCCGCCTGGTGCTGAAGTACGAAGGAACGTTGGATAAGTATGAAGGCGACGCGATCATGGCGTTCTGGGGCGCTCCACTTCCGCAGAAAGACCATGCCCTTCGCACATGCCTTGCAGCGTTGGACATGCAAAAACGATTAGAAGTGCTTCGAATCAAATGGACCAAAGAAGGGAAACCGGCGCTCACGGTGCGTATGGGGATCAACACCGGCATTATGATTGTCGGAAATATGGGTGGCAAGGATCGATTCGACTATACCGTGATCGGCGACAGCGTGAACCTCGCCTCGCGCCTCGAAGGCGCCAATAAGCAATACAAGTCGAATATTATGATCAGTGATTTTACATATACACACGTTAAAGAAAAAGTAGTTGTACGGGAGCTTGATTTGATTCAGGTGAAGGGTAAAAATGAACCGGTGAAAGTGTATGAACTACTCGGAACTACCAAGATGGAGATGACCAACAACAAGCGGCAATCTTTGGAGCTGTACCACGAGGGACTGAAGCTCTACCGTGCACGTCAGTGGGAAGAAGCGAATGCTTACATGCAACAAGCGTATTCGCTCGACGAGACCTGTTATGCCGCGCAGATTTACTCCGAACGTGCGAGCCTGTACAAACTGACTCCGCCACCGGATGATTGGAACGGTATCTTTGTCATGACATCGAAATGATTTTGAGTATGTGATTACTATGAAAAGTTGAGAAAGCCCGGTTCCGCGAAAACGGAATCGGGCTTTGTGTTTCTTATATTCTTCCAGCCCATCCACCAGGAATATGATAGGCAATCTGCCGACCCCGGAAATACACAATAAGCGAATCAGAGGTTATGGTTTCCATTCTTGGTATGTTGTTCCACTCTTGAAAACCATAACAATTTGTCTGACCACTTTCAAGAAAAGACTTTATTTCTCGTCCCATAAGAGATGAGAGGGAGGATCAAAATCGTATCGATAGTACTTTTTTTCTCATAAAATTTTCCTTCGAATTTCCTTTGCTCATTTGAGTGGAATCTGTATTCCGAATTGCATTGCTTTTTGGCAGTGAAACCATGCTAATTCATTTTGACCTTATTCGTAATAGAGAAAGGAAAGGTTCTGATGTGCCTTGCCCTTTGTAGAATCTAATCGCAAGGTTTCAAGCCATGCTTTCTCGGCCTTATTTCTTATTTGTTGTCCAATATCAGCCGGATTGCTTTGGAGAGTTCTTCAATCGGGTAGGGTTTTTGAAGGAATGCATCGACCGCATCCCGCCATTGGGAGACATCCATGTCTCGATCACTATACCCGGTGGAGATGATCACCGGAATCTTCGGATCAATTTCCTTCAATTTTTCAAAAGTTTCTCTCCCGCTCATTTTTGGCATATTGAGATCGAGGATGACAACGTCGAATCTCTTTTTCTTCTTGAAGAGATTAATTGCTTTTCGCCCGCTGTCAACAATTGTTACATGATATCCCAGGCTTTCAAGCATCCCGCCAATGACACCCGCAACATCCTTTTCATCATCGATAATAATGATCTGTTCAGTGCCTCGTTCGAGTTTTGAATGCCGAATGTTTCTCCGGAGATTTTCTGATGCAGGCAATATAGGAAAGTGCATGGTGAATTGAGTGCCATGCATGGGTTCGCTTTGAACAGTAATGAAACCATTATGAGAGTTTACAACACCATATACAACAGAAAGTCCAAGTCCCGTTCCTTTCCCTCGATCTTTCGTTGTGAAAAAGGGCTCAAAGATATGCTGTTGAATGTCCTTATCCATCCCACTACCGGTATCAATAACAGAGACAGCAATGTAATCACCTTTCAGAATTTCCACTGCACCAGTAGTGTCTTCCGCTATGTGCTTTTTTTGACTCTGTACCGTAATAGTACCACCATCCGGCATTGCATCGCGGGCATTAATGAGCAGGTTGAGAAGTGATTGCTGCAGTTGCCCATCATCTCCGCTAATGATGCATACTTCCCCTATCAGATCTTTCTCAATATTAATTATTTTGTCAATGCTGCGCTCAAAAAGTCGAAGGGTTTCTTCAATGATGTCGTTGACGATGACCGGTCGAAATTGAACATTCCCCTTACGGGCGAATGTCAATAATTGCCGTGTCAGGGCGGCTCCTCGTCGGGCAGCAGTCTCGATAATGTCGGCGAATCGATACCAGCGGTCGTCCTGTTTCATCTTACGTTTCATAATAGACGTGGAGCCAAGAATGGATGTGAGGATGTTGTTGAAGTCATGGGCAACACCGCCTGCAAGATTCCCAATGCTGTCAATGCGTTGCGCATGGATAACCTTGGCTTCGAGATTTTTCTTTTCTGTGATGTCACGGGCAACGGCGCGCACCAACGGTTGTCCAGCTTCATCTCGAATAATAGAGGCGTTGACACTGACATCAATCAACTCACCGTTTTTTGCCAGCATTTTTTCTTCAAGCCCTTTGATCTCAAGATTATTTTCAAAAATGTCGTGCAATAAATGTTGTGCTTCACTATGGTATTCCGGTGGATAGAACTTAAGAATGGATTGGCCAATTATTTCGCTTTTGCTATATCCAAGCCGTGTCGCTTCTGTCTGGTTACAATTAGTGATGACACCTAATTTATTTATGATGCGGGACATATCCGGGGAATGTTCAAAAAGATCAATGTAGCGCTCTTCTGATTTACGAACTAGTTCAAAAAGAGTAGCATTCTCCATGGCAACGCCGATTTGGTTGGCAAACGCCATAATAAAGTCGATTTGTTTGTTCGCGAAAGCTTCTGGATTTTTGCTTGCCAAGACGATCAATCCGGACATTTGGTCCTTCATCATTATTGGCACAGATGCCCATGATCCAATGCTGCCATATTCCCATTCGGAGTTCTTACTTGCATCTGATTTGATTTTTCTAGGACGTTTAGCAATCCGCGGAGAGTGGATCCAAAACATTTTTTCCTGATGTAGATCGTCCACCGCTTCAATAATTGAAACGTCCAGTTCCTCGGTTCCTCGTGAAGCTTTGAGCAAAAGCAAGTCACCCTCAACGCGGTATATCCATCCATATTCCACGTTCAGTAAGCGTCTCATTTCATACAATGCGTTTTGAAGAAGGAATTGAACGTCAATAGCTCGATTAACTGATTCCGCAAAAGTATTTAATGCAAGCAACTCCTGTTTTTGTTCTTCAAGCAGTCGTCCGTACTTCAGCGAAAAAAAGACGATAATAAAACCAAAGATACCGACAGTCAAAACACTTCCGAATAGTAGCCATTCGAGTGTATGACCGCTTGTTATTCGTACAACCCAAATAGTAGCGAGGGTCACTACGACAATGACAGTAACCACAATTTGTGCTTGATCGACAGGCCCAAGAGAGAAGCGAAATTTTCGAAGATTTTGGAAGCTTACCATTTTTTAAAAGGAAGCATGGTCTTTGCGTGATTTTGCTTCCGTGAAACCAAATTCAGGCAATAAAGGCTTGCTATATGGGTAAATGCTTGGAAAGAACAGAACTCACGTCGTTTTTGTTGAATGGCTTCACTAAATAATCAACAGCTCCAAGAGTACGCGCCACTCTTCGGGCGTCATAATCATCAATCGCTGAGAAAAAAATAACAGGGGTGGAAGACACTGTCGGAATACGTTTTAGGTTGTCCACCAGATCGAAACCATTCATATCTGGCATACGTACATCACTGAGGATTAAGTCTGGCTTATAGTTTGTAAGTGCCTTCAGTGCTTCTCTTCCACTTCCAGCAGTATGAACATCATAACCACAATTTCGCAGAATATGCGAGCTAATCTTGAGCCACGTAGGCTCGTCATCGATGATGAGAATATGTTTCTTGATTTTTGAAACCATGTCAACTATGATTCTGCTTCTTTCCTATGTCCAAGATACGAAGGAGGAGATTGGAAAGCAAACCGGACTTGGAAATGGAGAATATTTGATAAAATTGAAAGTTGTGGTAATTCCGTCCTATGTAATCTTGACTGTGGGAGGTAATTTGTTCCGTATATTCAAGATCTTTATAAAGCCTTTCACGCAGAAAAAGAGGGAAGGTTGATTGAAATCCGATCTTATAATCTTGGTACGGAACTTGGAGATATTGTACTCGTTGAATGAACTGAATAATTAACGTAATTCACTTTATCACTAACAATTTACTGGAGGTTTCATTATGGGACAACAACAATTATTGCTTATCATCCTCGGCGTTATCATTGTCGGTATCGCAATTGCCGTTGGATTGAGCCTGTTTGCTGCAAATAGTGTTCAGTCAAACAAAGATGCAATCATTAACGATATAAACAACATTTGCGCAAATGCATATCAATATTTCATTCGACCAGTCTCCATGGCTGGCGGTGGTTCACTCTATACCGGATATAAAATTCCAGCGAGAATGTCAAGTAATGATAATGCAACATACGTTCCTACTGTTACTACTACAACGGTAACGATTACAGGAAGTAGTATACTCTATAAGGCAAATAATTCACAAGTGATAGGAATAGTGAATAATTTAGGGCAAGTAACTTTCGATAAAACTACTGGTTTTACTGGCGATTTTGCCCAGTAACCTCTCCGCCTAAAAAGGCATAGAAGTTTCTGCTATCATCCCAACCATCTTCTGCGCGAAAGGTGGTTGGTTTTTTTTATGTACCCCAAAACTGGGAAAGCCGGAGGCATAGAGCTATCACAGGCAACAACCTGTGTCCCATTTCATGTTCTCCCGACCAATTCCATTGTGTGTGGCGCCGCTACGCCAAAAAGAGTTTGATGCAAGCATGTTATTATTCGACTAAGCTTTCATGAAATCCTGCTTTTAACTATTTGAACTACTTAGTATATTGGCAGAATGAAAACAACGAAATATTTTCAGGAACAGTACTGACGAAACGCACATCTCTACAATAGGAATGGATGGAACAAATAATTCATGACCCGATAAAAACTGAAGTGCAATCCGAAGGGCGAGTTCGATTTTGAGGTTACGTTAAGGAAACAAAGAAGTACTTGAGAGTTGTTCCATGAGATGATAAAGGAACTGTCCACAACGCTTTTTTTGATAGAAATTTTAAGGACGACAATATATGAAATTCAATTATTATCCAATCAAGTAGTGGAGCAGTGGAATCATTCTATATGAGATCGAAAATATTAAATATTCCTCTCCCCCTCATTTTCCTCTTTTTCATTATTCTTATCACAATTATTATTCGAGTGCGATTATTAGATGTTCCACTTGAGCGCGACGAAGGTGAATATGCCTATATGGGCCAGCTCATTCTCGATGGAACTCCGCCTTACACTGAAGCATATAATATGAAATTCCCCGGTATTTACTTTATCTATGCCGGAATATTATGGCTTTTCGGTGAGACACACACGGCTATCCATTTTTGTCTGCTCATTGTCAATGTACTATCAATTATACTTCTTTACATTTTTGCGCGCACAGCGTATGATGATTGGGTTGCGGCAGCTTCTGCAGGCGCTTTTGCGCTCTTGAGTATGAGCTACCACGTTCAAGGATTTTGGGCAAACGCAGAACATTTTATTTTACCTTTCGTGATAGGCGCAAATATCCTCTTGCTTTCTGGGTTAAGGAAAAACCGAATAAATTATTTTCTTTTTAGCGGCATCCTGTTTGGTTGTGCCGCTCTTGTGAAACAACACGGCGCGTTCTTTGGTTTCTTCGGATTTGCAGCTTTGCTTATTTTGTTATGGCAAAACAAAACAGTTGATAAGAAGATTTATTGGAAATACATTTTAGCTTCTTTTGGAGGAGTTATTATTCCTTTGCTCCTATGCTTTTTTTATCTCGCTTACGCAGGAGTTCTTGAAAAATTCTATCTTTGGACTTTTATCTACGCAAAGGAATATAGTTCGATTCTATCAATAGATGGTATTAAACTCAATTTCATTGGAGGTTTCCAATCCATCTGGTATTTTGCATCGCTTATTTGGATTATAGCCGGTGTGGGATTTATTACTTTATTTTCTAGCAAATATAATAAACAGCCGGGTATTCTCATTATAGGATTGCTCATCGCTGGCAGCGTTGCTCTTTCTGTTGGCTTCTATTTCAGGCCGCATTATTTTGTCTTAGTATTGCCCGCCGCTGCTTTACTCTTTGGAATTGGAATTCGATTCATCTTTCATTTTTTTTCAATCGCTTCATTACCAATAGTACGCTATTTTCCACCCATCTTTACTGTTACGATAACAATTCTTGGTACTCTCGCTGCTCACCGGGATGTCCTCTACCAGTTATCACCTGCTGAGGTAACTGAAACTGTATATCATTATAATCCGTTTCCTTATTCTTCCAAGATTGCTGAAATAATAAGAGAAAAAACATTAAAAGAAGATCGAATAGCAATCATCGGAAATGAGCCGCAATTCTTATTCTATTCTCAACGCAGGTCTGCGACATCTTTTATTTATTTCTTTTCTCTTTTGGAAGAACAACCATTGGCTGAACAATTTCGTTTTGAAATGATGCGTCAAGTGGAATCAGCTTTTCCCAAACTTCTTGTCTATACACATATCATACCCGAATGGTATGAAAAACCTCAATGTTGGAAGGAGTTAGATAAATGGTTTTTTAGCTTTGCGGAGTTGCACTATACTCCAATTACTCGTTTTGAATACAATAATATTAAAGACACGTTACTAATTACAGGTACAAATAGTTTATTAAAGAAACCAACACATATATTTTGGATCACGATTTATGAAAAGAAAGACATCTGAAAAAATAAAATTATCAACGGTAGTCGCAATCTTTAGATTACGTTTTCTGAATGCGATCGCGAACTAACCTGCACGTCGCACAAAGCGTGCTTTGGCAGGCGGGAGTTCGCGGCTACCATTATTCCAACAATATTTCAGAAGTCTCGAAAAGAATAAATAATATCATTTATGATTAAATCCCAGATTGTAAAAGATATCTTTATAAAATCATGGCGTCCATATTTTTGGATTGCACTATCATCTTTTCTTCTCTACGGTCATGTTATTTTCTTTTCAGAATATACACACTACGATGATCATTTTTTAATAGTAGATAACTACTCGAAGATTGATGAACTAAGCGATATTGGGCGGCAATTTCTTGAAGATGTCGGGCATCAAGGACAAGGCGGAAATCTTTATCGGCCAATGTTGAATGTTTCATTCATTCTCGGCACGCAAATTAGCGGCACAGAGCTGTGGGGACATTTTCTCATTAATGTCCTTCTCCACACAGGTTCTTGCTTACTTCTTTTCGTCATGCTATTAAATCTTGGAGTATCAAGGGCAATCAGTTTCATCCTGTCCTTCATCTTTACGATCCATCCAGCGCTTACTCAATCCATTGCATGGATATCAGGAAGGAATGACTCGCTCTTAGCATTTTTCATTTTGTTGTGTTTTATTTCTTTTTTGAAATTCATGTCATCATCATCATATAAGTGGTACTTCGCTCATTTGTTATTTTTTGCGTTTGCGCTTTTTACGAAAGAAACAGTGATTGTCTTTCCAATAGTTCTTCTCTTTTATATCTTTATTGTTCATAAAGACAAAGCTCATACGACTCAAATAATCGGATTAATCGTCGTTTGGATTGTAGTGTTTGTGAACTGGTATATTCTCCGCATCGCTGCTCAAATAGCTCAGTTCGATTCTCCTCTGAGAGTTATCAAGAATCTATTTTCAGATCTTTGGATTGTTTTCTTTTATTTGGGGAAAATATTCTGGCCTGTTGATTTAACTTTTGGCCCGCTTTATCCAGATATCAATATATTGCCTGGAATTCTTTCTACTTTATTTCTACTTGGCATAATTGTTTTTTCTAAAAATCGTAATTGGAAAATAATACTCTTTGGGGTTCTCTGGTTCGGTTTATTGCTCATCCCGACATTTATCTATCACTCAAACAAATTGGAATTCCATATTCCATATTATGAACATCGTATTTATGTGCCAATGATAGGCATAGTCATTCTTTTATCATCTCTCACGTTCACAAAGAAAATACATCTATTAAAAAGATTAATTCCATATTTATTGGGAATTGTTATTGTTTTTCTTGGCTGGAAAAGCTATAGCCAAACATTACACTTCCAAAATTTTATTACTCTACGGCAATATTCGGCAGAAACATCCCCACACGATGTATGGTTGTACAGCTCAATTGAGAGAATGAGTCTGCCTTTATCTCTCAAACAACAAATCCAGAATTACCAAATTCCATTAAATGCGCCGGTCATTGATATTGAAGCAAGCGACTCGACCAAGAATTGCAGACGAACCAGAGATCTACTTGAAACTTTAGAGAATAGATTCAAAAAAGATTCATCTAATAAAGAACTAATACATGAGCTAGCTATTGTAAATTATGCTCGCGGTTTCTTTATGAGAGCAGAAGAATTATTTCTCTTTGCAAAAAAACTCGATCCACAAAACGCCGACATCCCATATAATCTTGGAATTCTCTACTATGATGCCCATCGCTATAGACAAACAGAATTGGAATGGTTATTATCCTTGAAACTGAACCCTTCGTTTGGCAACTCCTACATCAATCTTACATATTTGTATTATGAACAGGGCGAATTTGTAAAAGCATGGACAAAGTGCCAATTAGCATTGAAACAAGGAATAATTGTCCCCAATAGTCTTATTAAGGAAATTAAAAGCAAACTCCATGTGTAAGAAAAAATCAGTAGCGAATTATTCCAAGGAATAGAAAAGGAATATTTTTTTGTAGATATGGATATGTTAGAATCGCAAGGAGCTGGGTCTTTAGGGTGTAGAGTCTGAGGAAGGTAAATATGTTTCTTGGACCATCTCGCCAATTTTTTTTATTTAGATGAGCGGGATTTATTTTATACTTCGCTGAATTACCACCAATCTCTTTATCATCTTTTTCCACATCCACTCTTCATTTGGAACAATGCTGCACAATGTGCCGTCTATAAAATTGAACTGACAGAAGGATTCAATGTTGCATAAGAACATATCTTACCATTGAAAGGACAGACGGTCATGAGAACAATGCTCTGCCATGGAGCCAGTTGTGTTTGCGCCTGTAAGCCTCCATTTCTTAGGCACACACGAAAAGGCCCCAGTCAATTCCAACTGGAGCCTTTTTGTCACAACCTAGTCAGAATGAATTCAATGGGTCTCTTCGACTTTGTCCATTTGACTTTGACAACAAACAATTATTTCTTTTTAGTGTATAGGTTTATGTACCAATTCGGGTTTATTGGAATGGTTACAATAGCTTTTTTTCCAATCAAGCTACTATGATATTTCCAGTTATAGTCTATCATATTTGTTTGTATACCGACTGAAATAGATGAATATAGTATAAGTAGCAACGATGATATCACAAATATATTTTTCCATATTTCAGGTTGTTTCATACAGAATATTAAAGACCACGCTACCATTACATATGGCACATAAAAATACCTACAACCACTGAATATTGGCATATCTGGAGGACACTTAATAATGACTGCTCCCAGTATTGCCGCCGATATACTTAATATCATAAAAACTATTTTTAATATTTGCATATCCACTGGAGATTTTTTATAGGACAGATATAGCAGAATTGTAAAAAAAACTAAAGAGCTGATGCCTATGAATAGTGCGTTACTATACATCATAGATCTTCCAAAGAACAGCCCGCCGAACAGTTTTCTTCCGATCATAGAAATGTAGATGTCTAAACTGAATATACTACCCATTTGCACATTTTCTGTACTGTGAACTATATAGAAAAGTTGAATCAATATTATACAAAATGCCGTTATTAGTAATGTATATCCGTAAGTTATTTTTATGTTGAATAATTTCCACGCGAAAAAAGGAAACATGAAAATCAGGAATGGTCCTGTTAATCCTGCAAATATGATTATAATAAAATCAGATATTACTTGCAGAGTATAGTTCCCATATTTTTTATTTGGGGCATCTTTTAGTAGTGTTAATACAAGCAATATACACAGTATCCATTGGAGATTTGTTATATTAAGGAAGACCTCATTAAATAACTGTGGAACAAGTACAATTGAAAGAGCTAAGAGTGGTTTAAATGGCAATTGTAGTCTTGGTGAAAAACAATGAGCTATAACTATAATAGTAATTAATAGACTCGTGTAATTATAAACCGCTGGTATATTAGCATATGAAAAGAACGAGTCGGCTAATGTTGCTATAAGTCTTGGAACAATATGAAGGTAGTTGGCATACGCAGTAAATATGGATGCGGCGCCATATTCATATTGCTGAGCAAAGAATACTGTTCCATCTTCTGCCCATAGTTGTGGATTGGATAAGGAATCTGGTTTTCGGACTATGAGTATAAGTATTGCTATTAATATGAACGCAATATTTTTATAGTTTGTAAACATTACAGAACCACAAAACTATTTAGGAAAAAAAATATCGGATCGCGTGATTTATTATGCCGATCGATTGGGCTGTTTTCCCTTGGCGATCATTATTTTTCTTCAATGTCTGTCGAACCATGGTTTTTTCGTGTTATTGGTAGTTTTTATTTTCTTTTTTTGTGAAATCTGATGGAATTGGAATCTCTTTATGAAAACTCCTATAAAATTGTACAACATTTTCGAACCAGTTACAAGCTGAAAAAACTTTAATAACTGATGTTACGCAGAATGGTGGATAGAATAATAAGCCGCTCCTCTGAGGCTTATGAATTTGTTCTTTGCAGGTCTATAAATATTATACTCCTATCGGAGCTTCTCTCAATTCGACAAATATTCAATTATGTTTTCTAGTCCCGTAGGGACGAAATCGTTATAGATAACATGAGATAGAAAAACAAAGCCCCGTCAGGGGCGATATAAAGATGTTTGCGTAACACCAATCTCTTTATTGTCTTTTTCCACATCTACTTTTCGTTTGGAACAATTCTACACAATGTGCCGTCTATTAAATTGGACCGATAGAAGGATTCAATACTACATAAGAACATATCTTACCATTGAAAGGACAGACGGTCATGAAAACAATGTTACGAACGATGGGGTGCATCTCGGTAGTGCTCCTTCTAACAACAGGTACTATGCTGAGTGCAAGCGGCAGGCTTTCGAGCGGGACACAAAAGAAAGAAAGGACGAAGATGTCCGGTTGGATCGGAGTCATGATCCAAGATGTAAATGAGAAGATTGCCAAAAAGGCAAAGCTCGATTCTGAAGAGGGAGTATATGTAACCGAGGTTCTTGAAGACAGTCCAGCAGACTCCGCAGGAATTCAGGAGTGCGATGTCATAATTGAGTTTAATGGAAAAAAGCTGTTTGACTCAGATGATTTGGTAAAAGTAGTGCATCGAACTCTGCCTGACACCAAAGTAAGCCTGGTTATCGTTCGCGACGGCGAAAAGAAAACGCTTCATTTGACAGTCGGTAAAAAAAGAGAATCGCAGCATCGCATATTCGGCGGAATGCCTAATATACCCGATGTACGTGTCTTTGCAGGTAATCGCATTCTTGGGTTGCAGCTTCTCACACTCAATGAACAGCTTGGTGAATACTTCGGCGCACCGAATAACGAAGGAGTGTTGGTGGAGGAAGTGGAACAGAAGAGTACTACTGAAAAAGCAGGGTTCAAAGCCGGCGACATCGTTATCCGTGTCGGGAAAAAAACAGTGGATGCAGTGGAAAAAATCCGGAAGGAACTTCAGAAATACAATGAAGGCGACACTGTGGAGTTTGAAGTTCTGAGAAAAAGCACAAAGATAATACTGAATGTGGAAATGGAAGAACAACACTATATCCAGAAGAATTTCTTTTTACGGAAACCCCATATTCGAATGGACCCATTCGACGATGCAGAAATGCATCTAGAGATGGACGAACCTCAACCCGAAATAGATCAGGTACAAAGAGAGCTTGAGAGGTCGACCAAGAATTTCAAAGGTTGGGAGCGTGAGATTCAAAAGCAGGTACAACGGTTTACACTACCATTGCCCGATCCGGTGACATTGTAGATTTTCCTTTTTGCTTCATCTTTTTTAAAAAATGCTTGGCGTGCCAGAAGTGGCCGCTGGATTTTTTTTATTGTTCACTAAGCGCCTTGCCAATCTCCGAACCTTGACGTACCTTATAGTGTCACTATGCCCGAGCTGTCATTCCTATTTTCGCAATATGGGCGCGTTGTTGATCTGCTGCCTGAGATGGTACTCATCCTGGATGATGAAAACAGGATTCTTGACACCAATAAAACAGCAGCAGATGAACTTGGAGTCGTTGCCCAACCCTCTCGTCCGAAGTATATCTTCGACATCATCCCCGAAGATGAGCGGATTATCTTCAGAAAGGTGCTTCCATTTTCCGACCAGTTGAATTTTGAAACAAAATTCTTCAAGCGGGATGGATCGACCATCGATGTGATGGGTCTGGTGCGTCTGTTGCGTTTGGGTCAGGAAAAATATTGGATTCTTTTCATTCGTGATGTCACAGAAGAAAAGCGAAAGGAGCTTGACCTTCTTCGTTTCTCCAACGTCATTCATAATACCATCAATCCGATTCAAATTACTGATGCCGACGGAATGATGGTGTATGTTAATCCGGGATTTGAAAAAGTGAGCGGCTATTCCAGTGCGGAGTTAATCGGAAAGAATCCGAAAATTCTTCGCAGCGGAAAACATAGTAAAGAGTTCTGGTCTGAAGTGTGGAGACACATCATCTCCGGAAAAGTCTGGGTAGGAAGAGTCGAAAATCGACGAAAGGATGGTAACCCATTCTTCACAGAATTAGTGATTTCTCCCATCGTTGATTCACATGGTGCAATTGCAGGCTATCTGGGGGCTCATCGGGATATCACGGAACAAATCATTCTCGAGCAGCAACTTGTTCGATCACAGCGAATGGAAAGTATCGGCACGCTTGCGGCTGGTATTGCCCATGAAGTTGGCAATCCATTGACCGCCATCTCGTCGCTCGTGCAAGTTATTCAACGAACAAGCACTGATGGATTTGCCAATGAGAAATTGGAGCTCATCAATAGTCAGGTGAATCGTATCACCCGCATCATCCGTGAGCTTGTGGATTTCTCTCGTCCATCCACGCATGTGGTGAAACCGACCAATATCAACCGCATTGTCAAAGAAGCACTAAACATTGTCCAGTACGGGAAGAAAGTGAAGGACATCACATTTACGCTCGAGCTTGATGAACGGCTTCCGGAAATTGCCGCCGTACCGGATCAGATTGTTCAGGTCTTCATCAATATCCTGATGAATGCAGTTGATTCGTTGGATGGTCGCCATGGTATCATCACTGTGCATAGTCGAAAGAATGAACACGACGTCGAAGTAATGGTGCGGGATACCGGAAAAGGGATTGAACCTTCAGCATTAGAAAAAATCTTTGAACCGTTTTATACCACAAAGACAACAGGTCAAGGCACAGGGCTGGGGTTGTGGGTAAGTTACGGTATTGTCAAGAGCTTTGGTGGTGATGTCTTTGTTGAAAGCATCCCAGAACAGGGAAGTATATTCACCGTATCTTTTCCATTGAAAGGTGCATAATGGCGCAGCGTATTTTAGTTGTTGATGATGAACAAATAATCCGTGAATCCCTCTCCTTTATTTTGAAGAAGGAGGGGTATAGCGTTGAAGAGGCAGGTAACGGTAAGGATGCATTGGCGAAACATGAGTCGAACGCATTTGATATCATCATCACGGATATCGAAATGCCTGAAATGAAAGGTGTTGATTTGCTCAAGCAGATTCGTCAGCGAACACCACAGGCATTGGTCGTCATTATCACGGCATTCGGGTCTGTCGAAACGGCAGTGCAAGCGTTGCGTGAAGGTGCTGCGGATTATATTCTGAAACCAATTAACTTTGATGATCTGTTATATCGTGTAAAAAAACTGTGCGACTATCATGCGCTGGTAATTGAGAATTCACTGTTGCGTCAAGAACTTCAGCGCACGTATGACTTCGAACAAATTATCGGACAGAGTATGCCGATGAAAAAAGTATTTGAGGTTATTAAGCGTGTTGCTCGCAGTGAAGGTACTGTATTGATTACCGGCAAGAGTGGTACAGGAAAAGAGCTCGTTGCGCGGGCTATTCACTATAACAGTCCGCGGCGTGAAAAACGCTTCGTACCAATCAACTGTGGTGCAATCGTTGATACGCTATTTGAAAGCGAACTCTTCGGACACAAAAGGGGATCCTTCACCGGCGCGACCATGGACAAAGAAGGTTTATTGAAAGTTGCCGATGGCGGGACCGTGTTTCTTGATGAAGTGAGCGAGATTCCAATTCAGCTTCAGGTGAAGCTGCTGCGCGCCCTCGAGCAAAAGGAAATTACACCCGTCGGTATGACAGATCCGATCAACATTGATGTGCGCATCATTGCCGCAACGAATCGAGATTTACGCAAAGAAGTGGAAAACGGTAAGTTCCGCGACGACTTGTACTATCGTTTGAATGTCGTCGAAATTGATTTACCATCGCTTACAGAGCGGCCAGAAGATATTCCTGTCCTTGCGCAGCATTTTCTTGAAGCATTCAAAAAACAAATGAGCAAACCGATTCAAGGTTTTGCCAACGAAGCAATGCGTGCCTTGCTCCAATATCAATGGAAAGGCGAGGTACGGGAGTTGGAAAACGTCATCGAACGCTCCGTCATCTTTTGCGACGAGGATTTCATTGGAATTGACCATCTTCCAGAATACATGAGGCCTGCGGAAGATATTTCTAACGTTTCTTCCGGTCACGGGTCGTTGAAAGACGCAGTAAAAAGCTTCGAACGGCAATTCATTCAGCAAACGCTTGCGGCATATGGACAAAACAAAGAAGTAGCAGCCAAAGTGTTGGGTGTCAGTCTTTCTTCGCTTTATCGCAAAATCGAAGAGCTACAGATACCTGCCCGTTAAACCAGATTCTTAGATTCCATCCTTGAGTCTTTCAAGGTCAGAAGTGTTGTGTCCATTTGGCTACGATCCCTTCTAATTTGTAGGAAACCCTCCTGAGGTAGTTTCCCAAAACCAGCAAACCATGCACGGTGGGAAGCACAAGTCACGCAGAATCATCCATAAATTGGAGGTGTACGTCACATTGGTATTGGCACATTCCTTGAGAATAATCACTTCAGATAAACGGTCATTCATCTTTACTGAGAGACTCACATGAAGTTACGTTGGTGGATTGTAGGAACTATTGCCATGGTAGCAAGCGGAGTGCTTGTTATGAAACACTTTGCGGAGAGCAAGGAAAAGTATCTCCGTCTCGTCGATAACAACAATGAGAAGAATTACGTTGAATTTCCGGCGGATATCTATGAATCGGAATTTGAAGACACAGAATTTCTGATCTAATTCCGGTCGGTGTAAGTCCCAAGTAAAAGAGAACCCATGTCCAACCATAGCGTACCTGTTTTGAGTGAGAGACAACAGCTGTCGCGGTGTGCCACGATGATCAAGAAGCGTGTGCTTGTTTTCAGTCCGGATGCAGACCTTGCACGGTTTCTCCTGATGAACCTTGAGGATAAGTTCCAGATTATTCGTGAACACCGGTTGGAACAGTTTGAACAAGCGATCAAAGAAATCTCACCAGATCTTGTTCTGATAGACCTCTTTACATTTTCAATCGACATCGTCAAACAACTTGATATTGTACGCCGAACAGCAGTCACGGTTCCCATCATTGCGCTGCGTGCCTATATGTCTCTTACGCCGGAGATCAATAAGTCCATAGACGATCTCGCCGATATTGTCTTTTATAAACCGGTTGATGGTGAACTTATTACGCAAGCGATTGAAGACTTATTGAAACAGCACCATCAGAAGACAGCATGACAGTTGCGTGCTTGCAGAATTGAACTTGTGGTAGTTATAATAATTCATGTTATAGAATCATACAGCAATCTTGTAGGTATCCTGTGAAAATTTTCATTTTTGAACGCGCTGAACTTGATACTTTAGTTGAAACTCTCAAACGCCGAGGCTTCAAAGTTATCGGACCGACTGTGCGCGATAGCGCAATTATTTATGACGAACTTACCGACGCCAACGACCTTCCTCTTGGTTGGACAGATGAACAAACTAACGGCACATACCGTTTAAAACGAAGAGACGATGCCGCCGTATTTGCTTGGACTGTTGGCCCACAATCATGGAAGAAATTTCTTTTCTCGCCTATCCAAAAAATATTTGCTACGCATAGAAACACTAAAGGGCTTGATTTCCCGAATTCAAAGAAACAAGCGCCGCAAGAATCTCCACCGATAAAGTATGCCTTCTTCGGAGTCCGTTCATGCGAATTAAACGCGATTGCTATTCAGGACAAAGTGTTTCTTGACGGTCCTTTTATTGATCCTCTCTATCAACGAAAACGTACAGGCGCATTCATTGTTGCGATAAATTGCAGTCAAGCAGGTGGAACATGCTTTTGCGTATCGATGAATACCGGACCAAAAGCAACAACCGGATTCGATCTCGCACTGACAGAAATTTTGAACGATAAACATCATTACTTTATCGTGGAAGCTGGAACAGAATTAGGAGAAGACATTCTTAAAAATGTTAAATGCACAAAAGCAACAGAGGAAGACCTTGCGGCAGCCAAGAACATCACCGAGCAAACCGTGACGCAGATGAGTCGCTCACTCGATACCGCTAATCTGAAAAATATTCTCTATCAAAGTTCTGAACACCCACGCTGGGAACGAACTGCCGCGCTTTGTCTCACGTGCACCAATTGTACGATGGTCTGTCCGACGTGTTTCTGTGCCACAGTGGAAGATGTAACCGATCTTGCGGGTAAACAAGCAGATCGCATACGTAAATGGGATTCCTGTTTCACACTCGACTTCTCGTACATTCATGGTGGAAGTGTTCGCACGTCTGCCAAAGCCCGCTACCGGCAATGGATGACACATAAACTTGCATCGTGGGTGGATC
>Ga0187886_1000373_pt1 | contig 55557 bp, 43 predicted proteins | sample June2016WEW_20_1_FD_133001 | JGI IMG/M metagenome (GOLD analysis project Ga0187886, IMG submission 133001) | Peatland microbial communities from SPRUCE experiment site at the Marcell Experimental Forest, Minnesota, USA - June2016WEW_20_150 | ecosystem: Environmental > Terrestrial > Soil >... | reverse complement strand
TTTCGCGGCGGCGCACCGGCTGGAATACATGCTGGTCGACGCGGGCTGGGCCCCGGTCCCGGCCGGCGAGCGGATCGAGGACATCCTGCACTTCGTCCCCGAGGTGAATGTCCCGGCCATCATCGCCTACGGGAAGGCCAAGGGCGTCAAGGTCCTGCTCTGGGTCGAATGGCGCGCGCTCGACGCCCACATGGACGAGGCCATGGCCCTCTTCGAGAAATGGGGCGCGGCCGGGATCAAGGTGGACTACATGAACCGCGACGACCAGGAGATGGTGAATTACTACGAGAAGGTCGTGCGCAAGGCCGCGGAGCATCACCTGACCGTGGATTTCCACGGCGCGTACAAGGGCACGGGGCTGTGCCGGACCTACCCGAACCTGCTCACGCGCGAGGGCATCATGGGCATGGAATACAACAAGTGGAGCGAGCGCGTAACGCCGGAGCACGACGTGACCATCCCGTTCACGCGGATGCTGGCCGGGCCGATGGACTTCACGCCCGGCGCCATGCGCAACGCGGCCCGCGGCAAGTTCAAGGCGCTGGACGTCGCGCCGATGTCGCAGGGGACGCGGGCCCACCAGCTCGCGATGTACGTCGTTTACGAGAGCCCGCTCGTCATGGTCTCCGATTATCCGGAGGCGTACGCGGGCCAGCCGGGGCTCGAGTTCATCGAGAAAGTGCCGGTCGTCTGGGACGAGACGAAGGTCGTCGGCGGCGAGCCCGCGAAGTTCGTGGCGATCGCGAGGAAGAGCGGCGATAGCTGGTACGTCGGGGCTATGACCAATTGGGACGCGCGCGATCTCGAGGTCCCGCTGAGTTTCCTGGGCGCGGGAGAGTACGAGGCCAAGGTCTTCGCCGACGGCCCGATCGCCGAATCGGACGGCACGAGCCTGACCGTCAGCGCGATGCGCATCTCGGCCGGCAAGAAGATCACGCTCCACCTCGCCCCCGGCGGCGGCGCCGCGGTCATCCTGACGCCGGTGAAATAGCTTTTGCCTAAATCGGGCTAGCGTCTAGATCTTGAGAAATAATTATTGGGGTCGCGCCACGGCATCCTGTTGATATCAATATAGTTGACCTATTTTTAAGGCAGTTTCTAGGCCCTAAGTCCTTGTTTTCGGGGCCGAAAAAGGCAACTTAAAACCCGTCAACCAGCAAACGGTCGCCGTCGAACGGACCTGTGCGAAAAAGTCCTCCCCCTGTTCGTCCTCTATTAATACACAATTGCCGGAGGAACCGAGTGCAACTAAATAGTAGTTGCATTTTCCCCCCTGGTTTGATATTCTGCTCATGAGCCGCCGTCAAAAACTCTTGACAAGATTCCTGGCCAAGCCCAGGGATTTCACTTTTAACGAGCTCGCCACGCTATTGCGAGGTTATGGTTATCGTGAAATGAAAGAGGGAAAGACATCAGGTTCCCGGGCGGCTTTTATCGAGGAGAAAAGCAAACATATCATTCGCCTTCATAAACCCCATCCGAGCAAGGTCCTTAAACGCTACCAGATAGACGACATCGAGCGTGAATTCAAGAGGAGAGGATTCCTGCCATGAAAAACGTTTTTCGCTACAAGGGATTCTTGGGCTCCGTTTATTACAGTCCCGAAGACGAATGCTTTCACGGCAGGATCGAAGGCGTCGACGATCTTGTAGCCTTTGAAGGCCGCTCCGTCGACGAACTTAAGGGAAGCTTTAGGGACGCGGTCGAGGACTACATCGAGCTTTGCCGGAAGGCCGGAAAAGGCCTGCAAAAATCCTACGGGGGGAGCTTCAATATCAGGATTTCTCCGGACCTTCATAAGCGAGCGGCCCGCAAATCGGTCAGCGAGGGAATTTCGCTGAACCAACTCGTCCGACGGGCGCTCGAAAAGGAAGTTAGGTAATATAGGGGCCGAAAACGCAGACTTAAGAGCGGTGGCACCGATTTGCCGAGGGACTTGACATTCCCAATAATTAGGAATATATTCTTAATTAATAATCATTTATTATTTAATTAAGCAGCGCGGTGAAACGGAATCCTGGCGAACTCAAAAAGATGCTGGAGCGGTTCGAGGCCGTGATCCGGGGTGCCGGAGTCAAGCTGACCCCCCAGCGTCTCGAAATCTACCGCCAGACGGCCGGAACCGCCGATCATCCCGACATCGAGACGATCCACCGCAACGTCCGCAAAAAGATGCCCGGCGTTTCCCTCGACACGGTCTACCGGACGCTGGACCTTTTCCTCGAGCTCGGTCTGGTTTCGAACTTGAGACCTCTCCCCGGCCGCATCCGCTTCGACGCCAACACCACTGTCCACCACCATTTCGTCTGCACGCGGTGTGGACTGACCCGGGACTTCACTGATCCGGACCTGGACGGGCTGAAAATCCCGGCGGCGGCCCGGGCCCTGGGGCGCCCTGAGTCCGCCCGGCTCGAGGTCCGGGGGCTTTGCCCGGCCTGCGCCGCCGCCAAAAACGCGAACCAAACAGAAGGGGCCCGGTCCCTTCATCTCCATAAGAATTCAATAAGGAGGGATTGACATGACCGACAGCAAGAAAACCCTGACGACGGGCTTCGGGATGCCCGTCGCCGACGACCTGAACTCGATGACGGCCGGCCCCAAAGGCCCGGTGCTCGTCCAGGACGTGCACCTCATCGATAAACTCGCCCACTTCGACAGCGAGCGGATCCCGGAGCGCGTCGTTCACGCCAAGGGCGCCGGCGCGCATGGTTATTTCGAAGTCACCCGCGATGTCACCAAGTCCACGCGGGCGAAATTCCTGTCGAAGGTGGGCAAGAAGACCGAGGTGGTCGTCCGCTTCTCCACGGTCGGCGGTGAGAGGGGCTCGGCCGACTCGGAGCGCGACCCCCGCGGCTTCGCCGTCAAATTCTACACCGAAGAGGGCAACTACGACATGGTCGGGAACAACACCCCGGTCTTCTTCATCCGCGACCCGCTCAAGTTCCCCGACTTCATCCACACCCAGAAGCGCAACCCGGCCTCGAATCTCAAGGACCCGGACATGTTTTGGGACTTCCTGTCCTTGACCCCCGAGTCGATCCACCAGGTCACGATTCTCTTTTCCGATCGCGGCACGCCCCGCTCCTTCCGCAACATGAACGGCTATAGCAGCCACACGTACATGTGGTACAACGCCAAGGGCGAATACTCCTGGATCAAGTACCACTTCAAGACCCTCCAGGGGATCCAGAATTTCGACGGACCGGAAGCCAGCCGCATGCGCGGCATTGACCCCGATGTCGCCACACGCGACCTCTTCCAGGCGATCGCCTGCGGCGAATACCCGGCCTGGCGCGTCGAGGTCCAGATCATGACGCCGGAGCAGGCCAAGGACTACCGCTTCGACCCGTTCGACATCACCAAGGTCTGGCCGCACGCCGACATTCCGCCGGTCGAGATCGGCCGCATGGTCCTCGACCGCAACCCCGAGAATTATTTCGCCGAGGTCGAACAGGCGGCCTACTCCCCTAACAACTTCGTCCCGGGCATCGGGCCGTCGCCGGACAAGATGCTCCAGGGGCGCCTATTCAGCTACCACGACACCCACCGGCACCGGCTTGGCCCCAACTACCACCTTCTGCCGGTCAACGCGCCGAAGGCGGCCCCGGAGGCGAGCTACCAGCGGGACGGGTTCATGCGTTTCGACGGAAACGGGGGCGGCGGGCCCAATTACTGGCCGAACAGTTTTGGCGGCCCGGCGCCGGACCCCGGCTTTGCCTTCCCGGCCATTGACATGGCGGGAGCGGCCGCCCGGCACGCGTACGCGCTCGGCGACATCGACTTCGTGCAGGCGGGGGACCTTTACCGCAAAGTCATGACGGACAAGGACCGCGAGCATCTCGTCGCCAACATCGTCGGCCACATCAAGGGCGCGCAGAAGCGCATTCAGCTGCGGGAGACCGCCCTCTTCTATAAGGCTGACGCGGATTACGGCGACCGCGTCGCCAAGGGGCTCGGCCTCTACGTGAATGAGGTCAAGCGGCTGGCGGCGATGTCGCAGGAAGACCGGGTGAAGGCCACCGCGGCCTGAGTCAACGCGAGAATATTCTCGCCCGCAATTCGTCTCTATTGTAGAACGAAAGATAGGGAACGATTGGGACGTCTTGACATATATCCATATCTGACGTATGGTTGTATGGATGAAAACAACCTTGAACATCGACGATTCGGTCATGGCTCTCTTGAAACGGGAGGCGGCGCGCCGCGGATGCACCATGTCGGAGCTCGTGGAATCCGCCCTCCGCCTGCTTCTCACGGCCAAGGAAGGCCCTCGCCCCATGCCGCCTCTACCCTCGTTTAAAAGCGGCGGCGCGATGGTCGAAATTGCCGACAGGGAAGCCCTTTACGAAGCCATGGAGGGCCGTTAATGTTCGTCGTCGACACCAACATCTTCGTGTATGCCGCCGACGAGGACTCCCCTTTCTATGCGTGCTGTCGGGGCAAAATCGAGGAATGGCGCCGCCTGAGCACGCCCTGGTACTCCACCTGGGGGATCATGTACGAATTCCTCCGCGTGAGCACCCACCCTCGCGTCTTCCGCAAGCCGTGGGCGGCGCCCAAGGCCTGGGATTTCGTCGCGGCGATCCTGGCCGCCCCCGCCTTCAGCCTTCTCGTGCCTTCAGAGAGACATGCGGAGATCGCGGCCGAAACGATCCGGAAATCGACGAATCTGCGCGGCAACCTTCTCTATGATGCCCAAACGGCCATCTTGATGCGGGAGCACGGGATCAAGACAATCTATACGCGCGACACCGATTTCCACCGTTTCCCCTTCCTCGAACCCATCGACCCGACGGCCTAGCCCCTCTTATTGGGGTCGGACCTCAGTATCTTAATGAGAAAACGCGGGCTTAAGACCGGGGCATGGATTTCCTGAGGAGCCAGTTCTTAGAGAGTATCCGCCGGGGCGAAAACGCTGAACCCGGGGGCTTGGGCAATGGCCTTGTCCGCGCTGGCGACGGCTTCACAGTTGAGCCGTCGGGCCACCGCGAGGAGCAGGGCGTCGTTCGTGAGCAGGCCCGCCTCTTTCTGGATGCGCATGGCCTCGAGGATGTCCACCGCTCCGACCGGCTCGATTTTGAGCCCGATGCCGAAGAATTCCCTCATTTGGATTTCGTACCGGACCAGGCGGCGCACCAGGTCGGGGCGCTCGGCCAGGGCCCGGGCGGCGTTGGCGCGTTCGATCCAGTTGTTTTCGCGGGCTTCGATCAGCATCAGCGTGTGGACGAGCTCGGCGACCATGGGAACAGGCACGACGCCCTGGAGCTCGCCCGAGACGCAACGCCTCAGGAGATCCTTGCACTCGGGCGACTGCTGTTGGCTGGCGTAAACGAGGATATTGGTATCGATAACGACCCAGGCCCCGGCGGGGATTGAGGAGAGCGCGCCGCTCATAGGGTGAGAATGTCCTCTTCAAGGATCTCGTCGATTTCCCCGGGCGAGAGCAGGCCGCCATGTGAGGTAAACTTGGCGAGTGCGCGGAGGGGCTCATCGCGGCCGGGATGGCGGTCGAGATAGCCGACGAGCGCGTCCTCGATCAGGCCGGACAGAGCGCGCTTTTCGAGCGCCGCCCTCTGCTTGGCGCCGGCCAGGAGGGCGTCGTCAATAATCGTACCGATCTTCTTCTTCATCACGTGGCTCATATCTCAATGGACGCTCGGGCGATCTATGATTTTCAGAGATCCGGGCGTCACATCGAGTATATAAGGGGAGAATAGCACTTTCCCGGGTTAATGTCAATATTTGTCTAGATTTCTAGATATAATCTAGCACGGCCAGCTCTAGGCCGACGACCGAATGTATCTCGGCCTCTCCGAAGCGGATATCTCGAGGCGTGATTCTTTGGCCTCGACGGTGCGGCTTTCTCCGTCCCGGTCGATAACGCGGTATCGGCCGTTCGCACAAGGGATCTCCACGGATTCGGTCCCGCCCAGCCTCCAAACGGCGGTCAGCCGGTTCGATCCTTCCCCGAGCCTCAAAAAATAAGTGTTCCCGGCGATCTGGAATTCCGCCACGGGGAGGTCCCTCACCAGCGAAGCCATCGTCTTGAAGGCGGCGTACGCGGGTTTGGGGCTCAGATTCTTCCGCACGAGTCCGAAATTCATTTCCGGCTCGGCGCGGTCTTCGCCGTCATTCTGGAAATCATACCAGGAGACGCGCTCGACGACCGAAGAGGATCTCGCCAGCAGGAAGGCCCTGACAAGATAATTGGCCTGTGTTTCCTCGTCCACGCCCGCGGCCCCGGTGTCGGTCTGATAGCCGAATTCCGTGATCCACAGCGGCTTGCCGGGAGCGATACCCTTCAGCTTGGAAATGTCGGTCAAGAGCTTTTTTTCCGGGGGCAGAGGCTGGCAGTAGGGATGAAATGAGACGGCATCCATGAACCGGCCGCCGCCCGCATCAAGGACCCGGCCGATGAAATTCAGGTCCGTCCCGGAGGTCGAACAGCCGAGCACGGTCGCGCCCGGGTCGGCGTCCTTACAGGACTTGTAGGCGGCCTCGAGCAGTCTGGCATAATCTTCGAGGTTGGGTTGAGGTTTCCAAAACATGGAGGCGTTCGGCTCGTTCCAGATTTCATAATGCCGGACCCCGAGCGGCTTGTAGCGCTTGACAACTTCCCGGCAGTAGCGGGCGAAAGCCTGGCGCTCGGCTTCCGTCGCGGGGGCGCCCTTCTCCGCGCCTGAGTAGACGGCGTTGCCGAAATCGAGGATCAGGAGGACCTGAATACCACGGGCCTGAGCGGCTCGAAGGTAATAATCGTAGGCGGGCGGGAATCTAAAAACGCCCTTCTCCTTTTCGACCTCCGACCAATAGACCTCGTCCCGGATCCAGCCGATACGGGCGTCTTTGATGAGGTCGAGGATCGCATCCGCGCCTGCCCTGTACTGTCCGAAGTGGGTCTGGGTGCCGAAAAAACGGCTGCCGCCGGCGTTGGGAGTCGAACCGGGCGATGGAACCGCGGGGGGTTTTTCGCGGCTTCGGGAATCGGCGAGCTCTGCAAGCCAAGGTCCACCGACGCCGGCGAATCCGGCCATCTTGACGCCGCGCTCAATGAACTTCCGGCGGGATATCTTGTTCAAGCGGCCTCACTCTTCCTGGGTCCAATCCCAGATATTATACATAAAAGGACTTAAGGCTCTGACGGGACCGTCTGGTATCCGTACTCCCGAAAATGGCGGTCGAAGGCGAAGGCCGTCAGCACCCCCGTCCGCCGCATCACTTCGAAACTCACGCAATCCACGAGGCTCAGGGTGCGGCGCCCGGCGACCAGATGGGCGCCCGCGGCGGCATCGTGGATCTCGCGGGTCACCCAGACCAGGCGCAGGACCGGCACGACGTCGCGTTCGAAGACCCGGACGGCTTCCAGACCCAGCCTCCGGAGGACGACGGCCGACGTCTCGACCAGAATATAATTATGGCTGACGAGCTCGTCCCCGCGATTGAGCATCTCGACCCACCGGATTTTGGCGGCCGGGTGGTTGATGTCGCGTTGATCGAGGACGGCCAGGAAAGCGCTCGTGTCCACCAGGATATTCAAGGCTTCGCCCCGGATTCTTTCTTGTCGCCGCCGGCGTCCGCCGGTCCTGTGGCCGCGAAACCCTCTTCGAGATACTTATCGTGGTTCACCGAGAGGTCCGATGCCGCCGAACGGAAGCTCCCGGCCGCGGCGATCGCCCGCCGCCGCAGTTCGGCGATGTCCTTCGGAAATTCCGGCTCAGGCGTCTCCCGGGCAGGCGTCCCAGGCCCGTACCGGCCTGGCTCCTCTTTTACGGAAGACCATAGGGCTTGGACGCCCGCGCTCCCCGCCCGCCCCTCACGCTGCCGCCATGCCCGGACGGCATCGCGGACAAACTCGCTTCTCGTCTTTTTTTGCCGTTGCCGTTCGGCCTCAATGCTCTTGAACTCCGCCTCGGGCATGCTGACCGCGAATTTGGCCGTTTTGCTCATCTCATTCGCCTTGGTATGAACTGGTCATACCGTAGTATGAACAATATCGATAGGGATGTCAAGGCCGAGAAGAGGGGATCGAACCCCCGCCAGGGCGACGGCCATCAGCTGCCCGAATGTGCCGCTTGACAATACTGGTCATTTTGACCATATTAGTCCAGGAGCGTAAGTTCATGGAATCGATCCCTTTGACCAAGGCAAAAGCGCGATTCTCGGCGCTCGTGGACCGTCTTATCCATCGGAAGGAACATATCGTGATCACCAAGCACGGAAAACCCGTTGCCGCCCTGGTTCCCTACGAGGATTGGGAGAGGCGCTCGTCCGACGCGGCCGGCGGGCTCGCCTCGGTCGTGCCGCCTCCGGAAAACCTCGACTCCGATATCGACGCGATGCTCGAAGAGATCTATGAAGCCCGGGTGAAATCCAGATCGCGGAAGCCGGCCCTCTGATGTACCTCTTCGACACGGACATCCTCAGCCAGGTCGCGAAAAAACGGCGGCCGGAAGCCCTCATGTCGAGGCTGGCCCGGACGCCGCTCGCTTCCCAGTTCACGAGCTCCGTGAACGCGGCCGAGATTTATTACGGGATCTTCAGGGCGGAGGGCCGCGAGAGTCTCCTCCGGTTCTTCGAGGACCAGGTCTTCCCGCGGTTGACGATCCTTCCGTTTGACCGGGAAAGCGCCCAGGTCTATGGGCGACTGAAGGCGGCGGTCGAGCGTGAAGGCCGGCCGCGATTCGAGCCCGACCTCCAGATCGCCGCCGTCGCCCTCCGGCATCGCTTGACCGTCGTCACCGGCAACGTGCGTCACTTCACCGGGATCCCGGGCCTCAAAATCGAGAATTGGCTATTGGATTGACAAGCGCCGCATCCGCTCCGCAACCCCGCCCGGCCCTCGGCTCCTCCGGCCCGCCGCCGCGCCTCACTTCCCAGGTTTACCGGGCGCTGACGGTTCGAGGACGACCTTGTCCTTGACCTCGACCTGCCGCGAACTGCCGTCCTCGAAGACGACGCGCAGCGTCCGCGGCGCGCCCGCCTCGTTGACGATTTCCCACCCCTGACCGGATGGCGTAACCCGGACCTTGTCCAGCCCGAAACACCGCCCCCGCGCGCGGTCGATATAGACGTGCCCATAGTGGTCGATGACGCGGTTGGCCGCCTCGGCCGCGGCACCGTTCCCCCAGTCGTAGATAGTGAAGCTCCCCATGCCCTCGCCCTGCGGGCTCGTCAGGCCGCCGTGGCCGTAATTCTCCATGGTGAACCCGAAGTCTTTTTTCCCGAACCACGGATAAACCTTCTCCCACATCGCCCTAACCTTGGGGTTCTCCGGGCAGTACATCATGATGAATCCCGAGCGCAGGGCGGCGACGCCGCGCTCGAAGAGAGTCGGGTCCCCGGTTTCGCGGTAGTAGTTGAGGAAGAGCTCGGCGAAGAGCGTCTCGCGCGAGTCGTTCCACTCGCCGTCGCAGTTCATGACGCCGAAGCCGCCCAGGGCGGGCACGTAGATGAACGGCGGCTGCCAGACCTGCTGGACCATGGACAACTCGTCGAGGACGCGCCGGCCCCATTCGATGTACCGGGGATCGTCCGTGGCCAGGTGCGCCGCGAGGAGCGCCTCAGCGGTCCAGAACATCGAAAAGCTGCACTGTTTGTACATGTCGTTGCGGTCGACCGTCCGTCCGAGGTACCTTTGCCTCCCCCACGGGCAGCAGGACCAGTAGGTTTCGAAATCCTCCCACCGCCCGCCCGGGATGATGTCGCGGATCACGGCATCCATGGCCTTGAGTGCGGCCGCGCGGTAGGCTTCGCGCCCCGTGACCTTGGCCAGCTCGAGGAGGAAGGTCACGCTCAGGCTGGTCTCCGGCGTCCGGTTCATGATCGGGCCGGGGGCGTGTGTTTTCGGGTGCAGCCAGCCGGGGAAAAAACCGTCCTTGTCCTGGAGGGTCAGCAGCTTGTCGGCGTAGGTCTTGGCATAGTCGACGAGCCGCGGGTCCGGCTCGAGCTCCGCGTTCCAGCGCAGCATGAGGAGACCGGTCCAGCTCATGTCGAGCACGTGGTACCACGCGGGCGTGATGCCGTAATCCTCCGGGCAACGGTCGGAATTCGTCCAGTACGCGGTCTCCCAGCCGCGGGGGCGCTTGACCTTGACCCCGCCGGCCTCGACCTCGACGTTGTCCGTGCGGATGACGGAGGGAAAAAGCCCGTCGCGGAGCGGGGCCGAGAGAGTGAGCTCCTTCGTGAGCAGGGCCTTGCCGAGAAGGTTCTTATCCTCGGTCCGGCGCGCGTAACGGAAGAGCCCGGAAGCGCTCCGCAGGGAGGAGAACCAGGCCTGGTTCCAGATCGAAAGGAACTCCCGCTGGAACCACAGCCCGCGAAAATTCGGCGACTGCGACACGTTGACGATAAACTGCGGCGCGCCGACGCGGCGTCCGCCGAGGTCGAACTCCTGCCAGACGGACTTCCCCCAAGTCTCGAAGGCCCAGCGATAAGTATGCCGCACGTAGTTTTCGAGCGGGGCTTCGATGGGCTCGCCCTGGCGGATGAGCGGCCGGGCCCAACGGTTCCACAAAAAATGGCTGACGTGCGCCCACGGGTTTCCGACCGGGCTCAAGTCCTGGTACGCGGTCACGTAGAAGGCGATCTCGACCTCGCCCGGGGCAAAGGTCATGCCGGGGGCTTTCTTGAAAAGCACGTGCTCGGGGACGTCCGTCCGGCTCAGGCCGAGCCACGATTCCCCGGCCGAGGCGTCCAGGTCGAGAAACCAGGGCGTTTGCGGATTCCGGCCCACGAGATCGAGGTCGGGGACGATGGCGACCGTGAGCGGTCCGGCCTGGGTGATGATCGCGGGCGAGCGGAAGACGTGCTGGGCGATGACGTAGCCCGGCTCGGGAGCGAGGTGGGGCGCCCACCAGAAGTCGGGCGGCTCGAGATAGCGAAAACGGACCGCGAGCTCGTCCTGCTTGACCTCCGCCGGGACTCGCCAGCGGATCCGGACATGGCGCCATTCGCAGCCGGAGGGCGGCTCGCCCGCCGGCGGAAGTACGCGGTCGACGGAGACTTCGGCCGGCGCGCTTCCGCGGAGCTCGGGAGCCGTGAACCCGAGGCAGTCCTGCCGGCCGAGACTGACCAGGTATGTGCCGCCCGCGCCGGACACCCTCAGGCCTTCCTGTGAGAATTGCGACGTCCGTGCCGCGGAGACCGGCGAGCGTTTCGAGGAAGGCGGCTTTTGCGGTCCGGTCCCCCCCCCTTTCTCCGAACAGCACAAAAGGGACATGAAGGCCAAAGCGGCGGCAAGGGCCAATGATAACGACGGTGACTTCCCCCCCGATTCGCGCGGCCTCATCCATTCCTCCTCAACCACAATCGGCTTCTGCGCAGAGTCTAATACAAGGGCCCGCCCCGGCACAAGGCGCCGCCTCGCCGCCTTCTCATTCGCTTAATTCGGCTTAATTCGGTGACATATAACTAATTACCGAAATTCAGCCTGCCTGGATTTAGATAAGGGAGTTTCGGTAATTAGTTATATGTCACCGAATTAGCGGGAGCCGATGTCAGGCCCAGGATGAGCCCCAGCGCGACCGACCAGAGCGCCGCCAGGCCGATCTGATAGTCCGCCGGGAGCGAGAAGGTGACGGTATGGGCGGGGATCCAAAACCACAGCAAGGTCAGCCAAGCCTTCTTGAGGCCGGCCAGGTCCCACTTCCAGGCGATCAGGCAATCCTCCAGCCGGTGAAAAAACATCATCTGCGGGCCGAAAAAGAGGTTGAGGAAAGCGGAGACCATGAAGGCCCAGAGGACGGACCCGCGGGAGGCCTGGGGAAGCAGGCCCTTCGAAATCAGGGCGTCCACAAAACCCTTCATGCCGGTGAAGCCGTAGTGAATGACAACGCCCAAGACCCCCCAGGCGGCAACCTTCAGGATTCCCCTCCACCAGCCGCCCAGCGCGGCGAGCGGCTTCCTGCGCACGAGGAGCGATAAGACTTCGCCGAGCGTGCCCAGGAGAGCGAATTGCACCGCCGCCGACCAGAGCGGATGGCTGGTGACCCAGGCGATATACCAATTCATGGAGTTTAATGATTTATAACACGGGGCGAAATCCGATGTCAAAACCAGCGCGCCCCGAGCCCCCGGCCGAGGAGGGGTCCGGGCGCGCTCCGGCCGCCGCCCGGGGCGTGGAGGTTTGACCCCGAAGCGGCATTCGTCTATCATTCAGCGAGGCCATAGCCTCGAACGATGACTGAAAAAATGAAAGACGGGAACGTGCGTCCGCCGGGAGCCGCCGCTATTTTGACCGCCCTCGCCGCGGCCATCATGCTCTGCGCGGCGGCCATCCCCCCGCCTAGCGCAAGGCCCGCATCCTCCCAGGCCGGGCACGGTAGAAATCTGGGGGTCTTCGACGGCCACAGCGACCTCGGCGAAGTGGAGATTCCGGGCCGGGTGACATTCGACGCGGAAAAGCAGGAGTATCTCCTCGCGGGCTCCGGGACGAACATGTGGTTGGGGACCGACGAAGGCCACTTCCTGTGGAAGCGCCTGAAAGGCGATTTCATCCTGAGCGCCAGGGTGGAATTCATCGGCAAGGGCGTCGCTCCCCACCGCAAGATCGGCTGGATGGCCCGCTCCACTCTGGCCCAGGATTCGGCCCACGTCAGCGCCGTCGTCCACGGCGACGGGCTGACGTCGGTCCAGTACAGGAAGACGAGCGGGCGGGACACCGCCGAAGACGAGATCGGCGTCACGGGCCCCAACCAGATCCAGCTCGAGCGGCGGGGGAAATCCTATATCATGTCCGTGGCCCACTTCGGCGAAACGTACATCCGCGAGCAGGTCGACAACATCGCGCTGGGGGACGAAGTGTACGCCGGGCTCTTCATCTGCTCCCACAGCGCGAGCGTTCTGGAGCAGGCCCGTTTCACGAACGTGCGCATCGTCACCCCGGCGAAGGACGGTTTCGTCCCCTACCGGGACTATATCGGGAGCCGCCTGGAGATCATGGACATCACGACCAAGGACCGGAAGGTCGTCTACGAATCGCCGAAGGAGCTCCAGGCCCCGAACTGGACGAAAGACGGCCGGGCGCTCATCTACAACAGCGAGGGCCTGCTCTACCGCTTCGACCTCGCCGCGGGCGCCCCGGCGCGGATCGAGACCGGCCTCGCGAAGTCTCTCAACAACGACCATGTCCTGTCGTTCAACGGCAAGAGGCTCGGCATCAGCAATATGATCCCCGATGAGGGCGGCACGTCCATCATTTACACGCTGCCCGTCGAGGGCGGAAAGCCGGTGCGGGCGACACCGAAAGGGCCCTCCTACCTCCACGGCTGGTCGCCCGACGGCCGGACGCTCGTCTTCACGGGCGGCCGGAACGGCAATTTCGACGTCTACAAGATCCCCGTGCGCGGGGGCAAGGAGATCCGGCTGACCAAATCCAAGGCCCTCGACGACGGCCCCGAATACTCGCCCGACGGCCGCTATATCCTCTTCAACTCGAGCCGTAAGGACGGCATGCGGATCTGGCGGATGAGGGCCGACGGGAAGGGGCAGCGGCAGGTCACGGCCGACACCCTCCAGGACTGGTTCCCCCACGTTTCCCCGGACGGCCGGTGGATCGTGTTCCTGTCGTTCGAGAAGGACGTCGCCCCGGAGGACCATCCGTTCTACAAGCAGGTCTACATCCGGATCATGCCGATCGACGGCGGCGAAGCCCGGATCCTCGCTTACGTTTACGGCGGCCAGGGAACGATCAACGTGCCGTCGTGGTCACCCGACAGCAAGCGCATCGCCTTCGTCAGCTACACCGGCTCAATTCGGTGACACACAACTCATTACCGAAATTCGCCCGCTTCCCTATGCCATTGACGCATCGTCAATTCCCGACATTCCTTAAGGACGACGGGACTGAAGCTCCACGGACTTACAGCCGGGGGGTCCTGTTGGCTTGAACCCCGCAGTCATCAAGAGGCCGGCGGGGGGGCCTCTTGATGGCGCCTGCGGGATCCAACTTTCGTAGGCTTTGGAGCGCCTGTCCCCGAAAATGGGGACGGTCCTGTTTTCCCAGGCCGGCAAAAGAAGCCCGGACGCAAACGCAGAGGGGAAAAACAGGACCGTCCCCATTTTTTCGTCCCCGTTCTTTCTTCCTTTACCGACTCACGTCCGTGGAATCCGGCGAGCGGGATTGAATTTCGGTAATGAGTTGTGTGTCACCGGAATAAGACTCAAAAAAAAGACTTGACAAACTCCCTCGGGGCCGCTAATATAATTGTATAATACAATTATTGATTAATATAATAGATGTACATGGCAATCATAACGGAACCAGGCCGCAGGAGAAAACGCCGATGAGCATGACAGAAACGGCTCAGCCGATCAGCCCCTTCCCCGTCCCGAGCGCCCGCGCGTCGAGGCAGGAGTCCCGCACGAACCGTCCCGGCGCCCGTGAGGAAGCTTTCTCGGAGCTCGAGGCCGGCGTCCTCCGGGCGCTCGAAACCTATTCCAATGTCCACCGCGGGACGGGATACAACTCCTTGGTGACGACGAGGCTTTACGAGCGGGCCCGGGAGATCATCCTCGACGCCCTGGATCTCGATAAGAGCCATTTCACGGCGGTCTTTTGCACCCCGGACCGGGCCTCATCGCTCGAAGCCCGCCTCGGGTCCGGGACCTCGCTCGCCCTGTCCAGCCGCGACATCGGTTTGCCCCTGGGAATCATCGCCCTGGCCGTCAGAAAAGCCGCGTTTCCCCCGGGTGTCCCCTTTCAGACGGGCGGAGGGACGACCAGGATCGTTTCGCGCCGCTCGGTCGTCTGGGAGGATGCTCCCGATAAGTTCGAAGCCGGCACGCCCGCCGTGATCAACGCCGTCGCCCTGGCCCTTGCCGCTCAGATCGTCCGCCGGCGCGGAGCGGGAGTCTTCAAAGTCCGGGATGGCTCAGCCGGGACGGCCGCGCGGCTTCCCGATTGCGACGGGCTCGAGGGATGGAGCGGGCGAGATCTCCTCGGCCGCCTCCGCGCGTCGGTTATGGGCGCGGGGCGCCAAGTGCCGACGGCCAACGGGTCCGAGTCGTTTGTCTATCTCGACAACGCCGCCAGCACCCCGGCGTTCCAGCCCGTTTGGCGGGCTTTTTCCAGGGCCTGGAGACAGCCGGAGGACGAGCAGAGAAGGCTCGTCGCCCGCGCCAAGGGCGCGTGCGCCCGGTTTTTCGGGGCCCCCCTCACCCGCTACGAAATGATATTCACGTCGAATACGACCGAGGCCATCAACCTCGCGGCGCTGAGCCTGGAGCACGAGCCGCCCCGTGAGCCCGCCGTCCGCTTCGAGCCGGTCATCTTGAACACTTTAATGGAACACAACTCGAACGAGCTCCCTTGGCGGTTCGCCAAGGGGGTTTCCCTGGTCCGGACGCCCGTCGACGGCGACGGATTCCCGGACATGAATGAGATGGAACGGCTGCTCCGCGAATACAACGCGGACCGAGCCCACGGCCGCAGGCGAATCCGGGTCGTGGCCGTGAGCGGAGCCTCCAACGTCCTCGGAACGTGCCCGGACCTCGGGGAAATCAGCCGGATCAGCCATATGTACGGTGCGCGCATCCTTGTCGACGCGGCCCAGCTTGCGGCCCACCGGAAAATCGACATGGAGGCCGACGACATCGACTACCTGGCTTTTTCGGGGCACAAGATGTACGCCCCGTTCGGGTCGGGCGGGCTTGTGGCCAGGAAGGGACTACTGCCGTCCGGGAGCGAAAAGCTGGAGTCGATCAGGGCGTCGGGCGAGGAAAACGCCGCGGGGATCGCCGCCCTCGGCAAGGCCGTCGAACTCCTCGAGCGGGTCGGGATGAACGTCGTCGGGGAGGAAGAACGGAAGCTGACCGGGAAGGCGCTGCGGGAGCTCGCGGCGGTCCCCGGCATCGAGATCTACGGAATCAAGGACCCCGATTCGCCGCGGTTTGAGAGGCGGGGCGGCGTCGTCAGCTTCGGCCTGAAGCGCGTGCCGCACAATCTTGTCGCGGAAAAGCTCGCCGGGGAGGGCGGGATCGGCGTCCGGGACGGCTGTTTCTGCGCCCATATCCTGGTCAAGCGCCTGCTCGGAATTTCCCCCGTCCGGGAAGCCCTGGCCGACGCGGGACTGAGGCTCGCGCCACGGCTGACGAAGTCCATGCTTCCGGGACTGGTCAGGGTCAGCTTCGGGATCGAAAACGATGAGCGCGACATCGGCCGCCTGGTCAATGCGCTGATGAATATCGCCGCCGAACGGGTATGTTTGAGGGACAGGCTCCTGGCCCGGACGCACAACGCCACGCCCGTCGTGCCGGACACGAACGTCCGGAGGCGGATGCGGGCGGCCGCGGAACGGGCGGTCGAAAACGTGTTTGGGCCGGCGCCGCGGAATGATCCGGGTGTCTCAGAAAGCGCGCCGGTCTTCGCCGGTCACTCTTCGTCTTCGGGAATTAATTTCTTGGGGCGGCCCTGCTGCCGCAGGTCTTGAACGGAATGGAGGACAGCTTGAAAATCAAAAAGAACGTTGGCCTTATCGACCGGACCTTGAGGCTTATCGCCGGCCCAGCGCTCGTCCTGGCCGGGGCCATGCTGATGAAATGGAATATCCCGGTCATGGCGATCGGCCTGGTCATGACGGCGGTCGGCCTTATCGGCTTTTGCCCGATCTATGTCCCCTTCAGGATTTCAACCCGGAAGCGCGGCTCCCCTGCGGCCAAGGACGGAGCGACAACCTCAGCCCGGCGCCGAATCCTTTGACTATACCATTACTTGTGAATTACAATTCGTGCGCCTCGAAACAGGAGAGGGTCCATGAAAGCCGAACAGGCCGAATACCTCCTCGAAAAACTCCGGGTCCTCATGCGCGAGTCGTACGACGTTTTCGACGACCAGCAGAAGTGTTGCGACCTGACGTATTCCCAATGCCACACCCTGACCGAAATCGGGGCTAAACGCGAGGTCTCCCTCGTGGACCTGGCTTCTTCCCTCGGCCTGGACACAAGCACCCTGAGCCGGACCATCCAGGGCCTCGTCGTGCTTGGGCTGGTAACGCGGACGACCAATCCGAAAGACCGGCGTTATGTCAATATCTCTCTCTCCAAACAAGGGCGGAAAGTCTACGAGGCCATCGGAAACCTCTACTACGAATTCATGACCAGGGTTTTCGGTCTGATCCCGGCCAGGAAGCACGAGGCAGTTCTCGAGAGCCTGGGGCTCCTCTCCGACGCCATGAAGCAGGCCAACGGTCCCGGCCGCGGCCGCAAATAATGCGGGATGCTTCCGGTTCACTTATTTCGGTGACACACCACGAATTACCGAAATTAGGACTACCGGAGTAGCGCGGCACCGGCATCACGTGAATACGCGAAATTGACAGCCCGTCCTCATGTCGATTAGAATGGGCGCCTGAGGGAATCGCCCTTCCGGGGGGAAAAGAGGGGCGGAACGCCGAGGTTATCCATGGACGTCAAGCCGGTGCCCGACCTGAAAGAGGTCTGCGGGGCCTTCGCCGTCGAAGGCCGCTGGGTCTCGAGCTGCCCTATCCCCTCGGGCCACATCAACGACACGTACTGTTCCAAGTTCGAGGCCGACGGACGGTTGATCAAGTACGTCAACCAGCGGATCAACCACCTGGTCTTCCGGGAGCCGGAGAAACTGATGGAGAATATCGAGCGGGTGACCCGCTTCGCCCGGGAGCGGATCGTCGCCGCCGGCGGCGACCCGATGCGGGAGACCCTGACCATCGTCCCCGCCCTGGACGGGAAATCCTTTCACAAGACCCCGGAAGGCACCTACTGGCGGATGTTCCGCTACATCGACGGCGCCCGGACGTACGACAAGGTCGAGGACCTGCGTCACGTCTACTCCGCGTCACGCGCCTTCGGGGCCTTCCAGAAAATGCTGAGCCGGCTGCCGGGCGGCCGCCTTCACGAAACCATCCCCAACTTCCATCACACCCGCAAGCGCTACGAGGCCTTCCTCGCCGCGCTCGGGAAAGACGCGCGAGGGCGGGCCGCCGGGGTCGGCTCCGAGGTCGCGTTCGTCCGCGAACGGGAAAAAGACACGGGTGTCGTCGTCGATGGGATGGCCGCGGGGCGGATTCCCGAGCGCGTCACCCACAACGACACCAAGCTCAACAACGTCATGATCGACGACCGGACGGGGGAAGGCATCTGCGTCATCGACCTCGACACGGTGATGCCCGGGTCCGTGCTCTACGATTTCGGCGATTCGGTGCGGCTGGGGGCGGCGACGGCCACCGAGGACGAGCGCGACCTCGCCATTGTCGGGTTCGACCTCGCGCTCTTCGACCGCCTGGCGGAGGGCTACCTGGACGCGGCGCGGGATTTCCTGACCGACGAGGAGTCCCGGCTCCTGGCCTTCTCCGCCAAGCTCCTGACCCTTGAGTGCGGCATCCGGTTCCTCACCGACCACCTCAACGGCGACGTCTATTTCAAAATCCATCGTGAGGGCCACAACCTGGACCGTTGCCGGACCCAGTTCAAGATGGTGGCCGAGATGGAAAAGCGGATGGACGAGATGCAAGCGGTCGTCGACAAGTATCTCTGACCCCGAAAACAATTAACGGGACAGGCCGTCCCCGACCATCTATAATTAATTACGGTGACACATAACTAATTACCGAAATAGGGCCCGCGCGTATTTCGGTAATTAGTTATGTGTCACCGAAATAAAAGAGGAGGCCGCATGCGCCGCGTGTCACGCCTTGTCCTTCTGATCGCCCTGGCCGGGCCCATGATTCTCTCCGGCCAAAACACGCAGCCCACCCCAACCGCCCCCGGCCCGGCGAACCCCCTGAGCGAAGAGCTGGCCAAGTCCTTCGTCTACAGGGCGGTCGGACCGGCCCGCCAGTGCGGCCGCATCCTTCATGTTCTGGCCCATCCCTCGCAGCCCTTTACCTTCTATATCGTGCCGGCGTCGGGCGGCCTGTGGAAGACCGTGAACAACGGCACGACCTTCGAGAGCATCCTCCCCGGTCAGAGCAACGTCCCCATCGGCCACGCCGCGATCGCGCCCTCCGACCCCAACGTCCTCTGGGTGGGCACCGGGGACGCGGCCTCGGGCCGGGTCCCGTTCCGCGGTTTCGGCGTCATGAAATCGACCGACGGCGGCAAGACCTGGACGTCCGTGGGCCTCACCGAGACCCGGCACATCGGCCGGATCGCCATCCACCCCAAGAACCCCGACATCGTCTTTGTCGCGGCCGTCGGCACCCACTTCACCGCGAACAAGGAACGCGGGCTCTACCGCACGACCGACGGCGGAAAGACCTGGGACAAGGTGTTCGATCTCGGCGACAAACTCGGCTTCGTCGAGGTGGTCATCAACCCGAAGAATCCGGACGTCGTGTTCACCGCCGCCTACGACAAGGCCCGCCTCCCCTGGAACTTCGACGAGTACGGACCGCTGAGCGCCGTCTATAAGTCCTCGGACTGCGGTGACACGTGGAAAAGGCTGGCCAACGGCCTGCCCGGCGGCAAGCTCGGCCGCATCGGCCTGGCCATCTATCCCCAGAACCCCGATATCATGTACGCGACGGTCGACAACTACAACATGCGGCCCGCCACCAAGGCCGAGGCCGAACGCGCGGCCAAGGCCGGCGCCAAGCCCGCGGAGCGCCGCTTCGGCGGCGAGATCTATCGCTCCGACGACGCCGGCGAGAGCTGGCGGAAGACGAACGCCGACGAGGAAAGCGTCGGCGGAGGCAAGTGGTACGGCCAGGTCTACATCGACCCGGCGAACGACAAGACGATCTACGTGCCCGGCGTCATCCTGCTCCGCTCGCTCGACGGCGGGAAAACCTGGGGAAAGCAGGGCCCCGAAAACCTGGCCGCGAGCGTCCACGTCGACCATCACGCGATCTGGATCGACCCGGCCAATTCGAACCACATCATTCTCGGCCACGACGGCGGGCTGGCCGTCTCCTACGATTTCGGCGCGACGTGGGACGCCTTCGACAGCCTGCCGCTCGCCCAGTACTATGCCATCGGCGCCGACATGGACGAGCCCTACAACATCTACGGCGGCCTCCAGGACAACGGCTCGGTCAAGATTCCGAGCAACGGGCCCTTCGGCGCGATCACGCGCGACGACTGCGTCGCCGTCGGCGGCGGCGATGGACAATACAACGTCGTCGATTGGGCCGACAGCCGCTGGTTGTACAACGCCTCGCAGCTCGGCGCCATCCAGCGCGTCGACCAGAAGCTGGGCACTTCGAAATTCATCCGGCCGCGCCCGGAGAAAGGCAGGCCGGCCTACCGTTTCAACTGGACGGCGCCCATCGCCGTCTCCCCGCACAACAGCCAGATCATCTATCTCGGGGCCCAGGTCCTGCTGCGGTCTCTCAACCGCGGCGACACCTGGCAGGAGGCGAGCCCCGACCTGACGACGAACGACCCGGACAAGCTCAAAGGCAATATCGAGTTCTGCACGCTGACCTCGATCTCGGAATCCCCGCTCACGGCCGGCCTGCTCTGGACCGGTTCGGACGACGGAAAGGTCCAGGTCACGAAGAACGGCGGAGGCGATTGGAAGGACGTCACCAGGAACCTGGCCGCCGCCGGCGCGCCGGAAGAGTTCTATGTGACGCGCGTCGCCGCCTCGTCGGCAAAGCCCGGGACGGCCTATGCGGCCAAGGCCGGGTGGCACCGGGACGACTACCGGCCGTTCGTCTTCAAGACCGAGGACTTCGGCGAGACGTGGACGAACATCACGTCCGACCTGCCGGAGGGGACGGTCTACGTCGTCGTCGAGGACCGGAAGAACCCGGACCTGCTGTTCGCGGGAACCGAGATGGGTGTCTTCGCCACCCTCAACGGCGGCAAGGCTTGGACGAAATTCGGGAGCGGCCTGCCCGCGAACGCCATTGTCACGGACCTTCTCATTCATCCGCGGGAGAACGACCTCGTCGCGGCCACGCACGGCCGCGGCCTGTTCATCACCGACATCACGCCCCTCCAGGAGATGCGGGACGCGTTCCTCACGGAAGACGTTCACCTGTTCACGGTCGGGCCCAAGATCCAGTGGCCGGCACGCTGGAACATGTTCGCCGGGACCGAAGGCGACAGGAAATTCGTGGCCCCGAACGAGCCGGCCGGAATCGTCATCAACTATTTCCTGAAAGCCGCGGCTAAGGACAAGGTCACGATCCGCGTCACGGACCCATACGGCGAGGAGCTCGCCGCCATGGACGGGACAAGCGCGGCCGGACTCAACACGGTCGTTTGGGATATGCGCCGCTCGCCCGCGAAAAAGGCCGCGGCGCAAGTCCGGCCGTCCGGGGACGAGTTCGAGCGCCGGGGCTCCCGGGGGGCGCTGGCGCCGCCCGGTGAATATGTGGTGATTCTTGAGGCCGGCGGGAAAAAGCTCGTCCAGAAAACGCGCATCCGCGCCGTGCCGGATCCGCAGTAAAAGCGAGGCGCCCATGGCCACGGACTATCAGAAACTCGTCGCCAACCTGCTCACGTTCTATAACTTCACGGACAAGACGGTCATAGCGGTGGGGGGCGGGGGCGGCCAGCTCGTCGAATACGGCCGCGCGGCCGGCAAGATCCTGGCCGTGGACAACAGCGCCCCGGCCCTGGAGAAGCTCCGGGAGAGCCTGAAAGCCGCCGGGCTCGAGGAGAAGTTCACGCCGGTCCTGGGCGATTTCCATGACGTCGAGCTCCGGGCCGACATCGTCCTATTCGAGTTCAGCCTGCACGAGATGGCCGACCCCGGCGCCGCCGTCGAGCGGGCGCGCCGCATGGCCCCGGCCGTCGTCATCTTCGACCACTGGCCGGGCTCGGAATGGTCGTATATCGCCGGCGAGGAAAAAAAGGTGGCCGCGAGCTGGGGGGCCCTGGTCCGCTTCCCGGTCAAGAAAAAGCAAATGCACGAGGCGGTCCAAGCCTTCAAAGACTACGAGGAACTTTACGAGAAAGTGAAAGGCCAGGGCGAGCCGAGCCTGGCGCGGATCGCGGAATTCAAGGGCCTCAGGGACATCCACATCCCCATGCCCTACGGACTGGCGCTGATTTAGATTACGGTGACACATAACTCATCACCGAATTAGCCACGTGTTCCTGAGTGAGGTCATGAGTTGTATGTCCCCGAAATAAGAAAGAGGAAGGTGAACTCCTGATGAAGACGATAGGGCTGATCGGCGGCATGAGCTGGGAGTCCACGCTCGAGTACTACCGGATCATCAACGAAGCGGTCAAGGAAAAGCTCGGCGGCTTTCATTCGGCCAAAATGGCCCTTTATTCGGTCGATTTCGCGGAGGTCGAGGCCCTTCAGCACCGGGGCGAATGGGACCGGGCCGCGATCCTGCTGACGGAGGCGGCGCGCCGGGTGGAAGCCGCCGGGGCGGACTTCGCGCTCCTGGCCACGAATACGATGCACCGTGTCTTCGACGAAATCCAGAAGGGAATCCGCATTCCCCTCCTCCACATCGCCGACGTGACCGGGCGGGAGATCCAGGCCCGCGGTCTGACGCGCATCGGCCTGCTCGGCACGCGGTTCACCATGGAGCAGGAGTTTTACAAAGGCAAACTGGCCCGGGATTTCGGGATCGACGTCCTCATCCCGGACGAGGCCGAGCGGCTGGCCATCCACGGCATCCTCTACAACGAGCTCTGCCTGGGCGCGGTGAAGGACGCGTCGCGCGAGGTCTTCCGGAGAATCATCGGACACCTCGAGAGCCGCGGGGCGCAGGGCATCGTCCTCGGCTGCACGGAGATCCCGCTCATCGTCAAGCAGAAGGATTACGGGCTGCCGCTCTTCGACACGACGGACCTTCACGCCCGGGCCGCCGTCGACCTGGCCCTCGGCGAGTGATCAATTATGGTGACACATAACTAATTACCGAAATTAGCATCGTTGAGATTCAATGAAGTACGCTCATTGGAATCGAAGTGACAGCAGCCAGATACACGATCTTGGTGCTCGGACCTATTTCGGTAATGAGTTATGTGTCACCGAACTAAGAAGATGGAGGCAATCATGACCCGATGCCTGCGGACGATCGTCTTTTTCACGGCGGCCGCGGCCGTGCTGACGGCCCGCGCCCAAGCCCAGGTTCCGTTCGACGAGTATTTCCTGGACAAGGCCCTGCGCTTCGACCTCTACCAGGTCGGGGACGCGAAGGACGAAATCGTGACCCTCGATCAAATCTACCAGGAGGAGATCTGGCCCGAGTCGCGGACCCATCTCATCGACCCGTTCGGCTACGGCCATTACGCCGTCAAGCTCTACGACGTCGCCTCGAACCGGCTGATCTACAGCCGCGGCTTCGACTCGACCTACGCGGAGTACAAAACGACGACCCCGGCCCTCGACGGCGTCAAACGCGTCTTCGAGAGGTCCGTCCGGGTCCCCCATCCCAGGCGCCCCTTCCTCTTCGTCATCGAGGCCCGGGACAAGCTCCATCTCCTTCACCCCCTTTTCAGCCGGACCGTCGACCCGTCGGACTACCACATCATCCGCGAGACGACGGCCGCCGGCGACGTCATTTATGAAGCCCTGAAGAACGGCGACCCGCACGAGAAGGTGGATTTCGCGTTCATTTCCGAAGGCTACGGGGCCGGCGACCTCGACAAGTTCAAGGCCGACGTCGACCGGATCTCCGGCTACCTCTTCACGGTCGAGCCGTACAAAAGCGCGAAAGACAGGTTCAACATCCGCGGCGTCTTCCACGCGTCCCCGGAACGGGCCATGGACGAGCCGCGGCAGCGCGTATACAGGAAGACGGCCCTCAACGCGGCCTTCAACGCGTTCGACCTCGACCGCTACATGCTCATCGAGGAGGACCACCGGATGCATGAGATCGCCGCGGAGGTCCCGTACGACGCCATCATCGTCCTCGTCAACAGCAGGCGTTACGGCGGCGGCAGCATCGCCATCGACTACTGCGTGAGCACCGTCGACAACGCGGCGAGCCCCCAGGTCTTGATCCACGAGCTGGGCCATTCCTTCGCCGGCCTGGCCGACGAGTATTACACGTCCGAGGTCTCGTACAACGATTTCTATCCCAAGGGAGTCGAGCCGCTCGAGCCCAACATCACGGCCCTCCTCGACCCGGCGAACATCAAGTGGAAGGACCTCCTCTCGCCGGGCATCGCCGTCCCGACGGAGTACGGGAAGGAGAAAATCGAGGCCCTCATGGCCGAGCGCCGGAAAAACCGGGAGGACCAGTCTCGCGCGGTGGAGGACGCCAGGAAGAAGGGCACCGGAGAGGCCGCCGTCAAGAAGATCGAGGCGAAATACCGGGACGCGGACAAGGCCGTCGCCAAAAAAATCGATGACGTTCGCCACCAGTACGCCTCCCTCGAGGACAAGGTCGGAGCCTTCGAGGGCGCCGGTTATGCGGCCAAAGGGCTGTACCGGCCCATGATCTACTGCATTATGATCTCGAGCCCCAAGGGCGAGTTCTGCCGGGTCTGCCAGCAAGCTATATCCCGGATGATTGATTATTTCTCGGAGCGCAACTGAAGCTCCACGGACCCATGTCCGTGGGACCCCGCGAAGGGGGATTGAATTCATAATTTTGTAGCCATATCCATAATTTTGAATACACGGGCTCGCTAAGCCCACCCCGCTGTCCAGTGCAAACTTAGTATCTTTTTTATTTTAAGCCACATAACTAAAGATAACGCCTTCCCGAATATTGGCACCTAATTTGCAATTAAGTTGGGTAATTCAAAGGTGGTGGTATTGAATTTGGGCAAAATCGCTTTAGGTTTTATGAGTTTAGGAGGTGAGAAACAGGAGTACACTTCGGGGCGATCAGGCATGGGCCGGGTGGAGGGGAATCCACCCAGGGTATGGATTGAGTACATGAAACCTCAAAAAGGAGGGGTTCATTGAGAAAAGCCTTAGCATTGTTTTCCCTCGTTCTCCTGCTGGGCGTTTTCGTCTACGGGCAGGAGGCCGGGAGCATCCGGGGCAAGATCGTTGACAAGGAGGGCAATCCCCTTCCCGGCGTCAACATCACGCTGACCGGATCCAAGACGGCGCCCCTGACCGCCGTCACCTCGGCGGAAGGCAACTTCCGGTTCCTTCACCTCGCCGGGGCCAGCGACTACGTGCTGAAATGCGAGCTCCAGGGCTTCAAGCCCTACACCCGCACGCAGCTCGTCATGTCCTACGGCCGGGACATCGCGCTCGACATCACTATGGAGCAGGCGGCCCTGGAAGAGGCCGTTACCGTCGTCGGCCAGACGCCGGTCATCGACACCAAGAAAACCCAGGTCGGCGTCAACATCACCGAAGAGATGATCATGCGCCTGCCGACCTCCCGGAATCCGTGGGTCCTGATGCAGCTCGCCCCCGGGATGCTGATCGACCGTGAGGACGTGGGCGGCTCGGACGCCGGCCAGCAGTCTTCGTACTTCGGCCACGGCTCCTCGGCCGGCGACAGCACCTGGAACGTCGACGGCGGGAACATCACGGACAACTCCGCCCTGGGCGCGGCCCCCGGCTACCTGAACATGGCCGGGTTCGAGGAAGTCCAGATCAACTACGGCAACAACGACATCAAGTCGCAGACCGGCGGCGTCCAGCTCAACTTCATCACGAAGCGCGGCGGGAACGCCTTCACCGGGACGTTCTTCCTCGAAGCCGAAAAGAACGCCTGGCAAGCCACGAACATTCCGGCAGACCTGGTCGCCCGCGGTTACAAGGGCGCCGGCATCAACAAAGTCTATAACTACGGCGCCAACTTCGGCGGCCCGATCGTCCGGGACAAAGTCTGGTTCTACGGCTCCTACGGCATCCAGGACCTCGGCACGAGGACCCTGGCCGGGACGACCGACAACTCCTGGCTCGAGTCCGGCTATTTCCGGCTGGACGCGCAGGTCACGAAGAGCACGAGGGCCAACCTTTTCTACGAGTATGACAACAAGCTGAAGTACGGACGGACGAACTGGGGCGCCACCCTGCAGGGCCCGGAAACCGTCTGGAACCAGAACGGCCCGACCCCCATCTACAAGGGAGAGGTCGAGCAGATGTTCGGGAACCTGTACCTGAACCTGAAGGCCATTTATACGCACAACGTGTTCTATCTCGTGCCCCTCAACGGCCACTTCACGCCGGGCGAGAAAGTCGGGCCCTACGCCGAGCGCAACTACTGGCCGAATTTCTACGCCTACGGCAACGCCCCCGGCGACTACGGCACGATCCGGCCCCAGACCAACATCAACTTCGTCGGCAACTACTTCGCCGAGAAAGTCCTCGGGGCCGACCACGAGATCAAGTTCGGGGTCGACTACACGCACTCGACGGTCACAAGCTTCTCCATCGTCAACGGCAACGCCACGATCGCCCACTATGAGCCCCTCGTCGACGGGACGCCCTGGACTGAGGCCTGGATCAACCGCGACTGGCACATCAACCTGACCTTCCAGAGGTATTCGATCTTCGCCCAGGACACGCTGTCCTTCGGCCGGCGGCTGGCCGTCAACGTCGGCCTCCGCTATGACGTCGAGAAATCCGTCGTGGCCAACGAGGTCCAGCCCGCCTCCCCGCTCATGTCCAACTACCTGACCGAGATGAACATCCAGAAGCTGGATCCGCTCATCCGCTCCAAGATCTTCTCGCCCCGGATCAGCGTCATCTACGACATCACGGGCGACGGCAAGAACGTCCTCAAGCTGAACCTGGCCCAGTACGGGTCCCAGACGGGCTATGATTTCGCCAGCTTCCTGAACCCGGCGCCCTGGGCCGAAATCGACCTCCGCTGGGTGGACGCCAACGCCGACGGCGTTATCCAGCAGAGCGAGCTTCACGGCACTGACTGGGAGACGGGCCTGCCGACCGTGGATCCCAACGACCCCAACGGCTGGTCCTGGTACGGCGGCTTTGACCCCGCCAACCCGAACGCGGCCGTGTCCACGAACATGTACGACCCCAGGTACAAGACCCCGCTCCTCGACGAAGTCTCGCTGTCCTTCGAGCGGGAAATCATCACCGACTTCGCCGCCCGCGTCGAGCTCTTCTATAAGAATACGCACCGGCTCTCCTGGGACCGGGGGATTCTGGGCGACGGCACGCTCGAAACCCAGGCCAACTATTACCTGCAGGAAACCGAACCTATCACCGGCGCAGACGTCTACACCCGCGTAGAGAGGCCCATCGGCTACTACAGGAGCAACTACGTGGACGGGACGCTCCAGGCCGACGGCACCGTGAACGGGACGACGAAACTGAAAGCCCACGAGGTGTACAAGGCCGTCGAACTCGTCCTGAAGAAACGGCTGTCCCACAACTGGATGCTGGACGGCTCCTTCACGTATTCCAACTGGAAATACTACCACGGCAACGACCCATCGGTCTGGCCCTACGACCTCACAAACTACGACTACTATGAGGGCGCCGTCATCGCCCCCCAAAGCGGCGGCTCCGGCATCAGCGACGTTTACGTGAACTCGCGCTGGATGGCCAAGCTGAGCGGCCTCTACCAGTTCCCCTACGGGATTGCCGTCAGCTTCGCCTTCAATGCCCGCGAAGGGTACGTCTATCCGCCCTTCATCAACCTTTACAGGTCGAACATCGGCTGGACCAACATCAACGCCAACGCGCCCGGCCAGATCGGCAAGTTCGGCGGCGACCGCCTGCCCAACTTCTACGAGCTCAACCTCCGCGTCGAAAAGACGTTCAAGATCTCCGACACCCTCCGCACCACCGTTTCGGTGGACGCCTTCAACGTCTTCAACTCGGCCACGTCCCTGTCCGTGCAGGCCCAGCTCGACGCTACCGACCCCTCCTTCGGGCAAACCTTGCGCATTCTGAACCCGCGCGTTTTCCGCGCCGGCGTCCGCATCGACTTCTAGTTCCTGTTCAAGCTGATTCTCCCCCCCACCCGGCTCTGGCCGGGTGGGGGTTTTTTTGCCATTTGGCGGCCGGCGGTGATAAAATGAGGCTGGAGGGCATTATGAAAAAAGCCACGCTCGCGGCCATCATCCTAATCCTCGGCGGCAGCCTCGTCTTCGCCCAAAGCTACCGGGGCCAGAGCCGGCTCCGGGGCAAGGTCACCGACGAAGCCGGAAAGCCGCTGGAAGGCGTCAAGGTCAAGCTCTACTCGCTCAAGGGGCAATCCGGTTTCGAGGTGACGACGGGCGCCGGAGGGGAGTGGATCGCCAACTACATCCGGGGAGGCGGCTGGAACCTCGATTTCGAAAAGATCGGCTACGAACCCCGGCATATCAGCACGAGTTTCCCCGAAGGGACCAACAACCCGCCGATCGAGATCAAGCTCAAGAAGATGGAAGGCCTGCTGATCACCGACGAGCTCAAGGCCGCGCTCAAAGCGGGCAACCAGCTCTTCGCGGACAAGAAATTCGAGGAGGCCGTCAAGGCCTACGAGAACATCCTGGCCAAGAACCCGGAGGCTTACATCCTGAACAAGAATGTCGGCAACTGCTATTTCGAGCTCCAGCAGTACGACAAGGCCGAGGCCGCCTACCGGCTGGTCCTGGACAAGGAGCCCGCCAATCCCGACATCCAGCTCCTCATCGGCAACTGCTACGCCAACCGCGGCGAGGCCGACAAGGCCATGGAATGGTACAACAAGATCGAATTCGACAAGATCACCGACCCGACGGTCCTCTACAACATCGGGACGGGCTTCACCAAGCAGTCCAAGTTCGAGGACGCCCTGAAGTATTACAAGCGGTCCGTCGAGGTCCAGAAGGACTTCCTCGACGGGCTTTACCAGCTCGGCCTGACGTATATCGCGCTGGCCAGGAACGCGGAGGCCATCCCGCCCTTCGAGGAGTACCTGAAATACGACTCCGATTCGCCGAGGGCCAGCCAGGTCAGGGGCTTCCTCGATTACCTGAAAAAAAAATAGCCGGTCGCCGGACATCGCGGATGCGGACCACCCGAACAAGCAGATATCAGACCGCGGCGGCGTTCGTTCTTTTTTCGGCCGCGGCCCTGGTCCCGGCGGCGGGTCCCCTGTCCGCGGCCGGGGCGGACAGGCCCAACATCCTCCTCATCACTATCGACACGCTCCGGGCCGACCATCTCGGGTGCTACGGCTACGCCGGGATCCGCACGCCGGTGATCGATGCCCTGGCCTCACGGGGGGTCCTCTTCACGCGGGCCTTCGCCCACACGCCCTCCACCCTGCCGTCGCACACGAACATCCTGCTCGGGCTCACCCCCAACGCCCACGGGGTCCACGACAATTCGAACTTCATCGTCCGGGAGGGTTTCCTGACGCTGGCGGAGTGGCTCAAGGGGCAAGGATACTCCACGGGCGCCATTGTCGGGGCCTTTCCTCTGGACTCGCGTTTCGGGCTGACCCGGGGGTTCGACGTCTATGACGACAACTACGGCAGCCAGGGACCGATGGACATGACGTTCGTCGAGCGCAAGGCCGACGCCGTCGTGGACAAGGCCCTCCAATGGCTGCGGGGCCGCGCCGAGCCCTGGTTTCTCTGGGTCCATTGCTTCGACCCCCACCAGCCGTACGACCCGCCGGAGCCCTTCAGGTCAGAGTACCGGGAAAAGCCTTACGATGGCGAGATCGCCTTCGTCGATGCGGCCCTCGGCCGGCTCCTCGGCTCCCTCAAGGAGCGGAACATCGAAGGCCGTACCGCGGTCATCTTGACCGCTGATCACGGCGAGGCGCTGGGCGAGCACGGCGAAACGACCCATGGCTATTTCGCCTACAACGCGACCCTCCGCGTGCCGCTCCTCATGGCCCTCCCCGGTATCCGGGCGGAAAGTCTCGAACAGGATGTCTGCCACGTCGACATCTTCCCGACAATCTGCGAGCTCCTGGGCCAGAAAAGCCCGGGAGGGCTGCAAGGCCTCTCCCTCCTGCCCTTGATCAGGGGGAAGAGCCTCCCGGACCGGCCCATCTATTTCGAGGCCCTCACGGCCTATTACAACCGGGGCTGGGCGCCGCTTCGCGGCTATATCCGGGGCCGGGAAAAATACATGGATTCGCCCATCCCGGAGGTTTATGACTTGGAGAAGGACTTCGGCGAGGTCGAAAATATCGCCGGCCGGACGGGCCTCGACCGGTGCCGGAATATCTTCGCCGGCCTCGTCCAGGCCGAATCGTCCCAAGCGGCCGAGGCCGCCGGGCGGAACGTGGACCGGCAGACGGCGGAGAAGCTCCGGAGCCTCGGCTACCTGTCCTCGCCGCAGGCGCCGCCGCGCAAGGACTTCACGGCCCGGGACGACCTCAAGACCCTCCTCCCCTTCCACAACAAATGGACGTCGGCCACGGCCGCCTATTCCGCGGGCCGGGCCGCGGAAGGCATCTCGCTCCTGAAGGAGATCATCGCCGAGCGGAAGGACTTCGACCTGGCCTACACGTACCTGGCCAATTTCTATAAGGAACAAAAGAGGCCCGGCGAAGCGGAGGCGGTCCTGCTCGAGGCCTACCGGAACAACCCCTCGAGCTTCCGGATCATGACGGCCTACGGGATCGCGCTGATCGAAGAGGGCCGCTTCGAGCCGGCTGTCGAGGTCCTCAAGAAATCATTGGCCCTTATCGATTTCGACCCCGAGACCTGGAATTATCTCGGCGTCGCCTACTGGAACATGGGGCTTTTCGACGAAGCCCGCGACGCTTACCAGCGGGCGCTCAGCCTGGACGCCAATTACGCCATTGTTTTCAACAACTTGGGTTCCCTCTACCTGACCCGGTTCCTCAAACTCAAACAGCCGGACGACCTGGCCGCGGCTACGGAGGATTTCCGGAAGGCGATCGCAACCGACCCCAAATACGCGTCTGCTTACAACGGCCTCGGGGCGGCCCTGCGTCAGGCCGGGGACATCGACGGGGCCGTCGGGGCCTGGAAAAAGGCCGTCGAACTCAAGCCCGACTTCGGCTTTCCGCTCTACAACCTGGGCCTGACCCTGCTCGCCAGGGGCGACAGGGCCGGCGCCCTCGGATACTTCACCCGCTACAAGGACCTCTTCTACGGGGATTTGGCGCCGAAGGAAAAGGCCCGGCTGGACGAGCTCATCCGGATGTGCAAATGACGCGAGGAGGAAGGCCATGAAAAAAGCGCTGACCGCGGCCGCCGCGGGCCTGCTCCTGGCCCTCGCGGCCGGGCTTGTTTCAGGCCAGACCAAGGTCCGGGAAAAAGACCTCTCTCCGCAACTCCAGGAGTGGCTGAAGCTCACGGCCTACATCATCCTCCCCGCCGAGCGGGACGTCTTCCTGTCCCTTCCGAGCGACCGGGACCGGGAGATATTCATCGACGCCTTCTGGAAGCAAAGGGACCCCACCCCCGCGACCCCTCAGAACGAGTACAAGGACGAGATCGTCAAGCGGTTCCGGTACGCCAACGAGTATTACCGCCGCGGGACGACCCGCGAGGGCTGGATGACGGACATGGGCCGGATCTACATCATCCTCGGCGCTCCCACGAGCACCGAGCGTTTCGAGGGCGTCAAGGGCATTTATCCGGCTCAGGCCTGGTATTACTACGGGGAAAAGGGCAAAGGCCTGCCCGGCAGTTTCGCCCTGGTCTTCGTCCAGAGGCGGGGCGGCGAGTTCAAGCTCTACAACCCGCTCGCCGACGGACCGGCCAGCCTCATCGAGGACACCCAGGGGTTGGACCAGACGAATTACGAGGCCGTTTATAAGAAGATCAAGGACCTGGCCCCGACCCTGGCCGGCGTTTCGGTCTCGCTGATTCCGGGGCAGATCCCCTATGGCTACATGCCCTCGGCCCAGACGAACATCATCCTCTCGACCATTTTAGAATCGCCGAAAAAGGACGTCAGCCCCGCCTACGCCACGCACTTTCTGAACTACCGGGGCATCGTCAGCACCGAGTACCTGACGAACTTCATCGAAAGCGCCGCGACCGCGGAGGTCATGCCTGACCGGGCCCTGGGGATGAATTTCCTCCACTTCTCCATTTCGCCCCGCAAAGTCACCCTGGATTATTACCAGCCCAAGGACCAGTACTACTGCGACTTCAAGCTCAGCGTAAGCCTGCGCCGGGGCGACGAGGTCGTGTTCCAGTATTCCAAGGACTATCCGTTCTATATTTCGCCGGACCGGGTCGAAAACGTCCAGGCCAACGGGATCTCGGTCCTCGACCTCTTCCCGATCGCCGAGGGGAAATTCAACCTGACCGTCCTCCTCCAAAATTCCGTCGGCAAGGAATTTTCGACCTTCGAAAAAGAAGTCGAAATCCCGACGGGCGAAGGGCCGGCCAAGCTGACGGCGCCGGTCCTCGGCTACGGGACCCAGGACGCCGCGGGGGCCAACGTGCCCTTCCGGGTCCTCGGCCGCCAGATCCTGACGGACCCCAAGGGGACCCTCGGCCTGAAGGACGAGGTCGCCTTCGGCGTGAATCTCATCCGCGTCCCCCGTGACCTCTGGTCCGGCGGCGCGGTCGAGGTTGTCGCCGAGGGCGCCACAGCCAAGGGAAGCCCCATCAAGGTCCTCACCATCAAGCTCTCCGACCACCCGTACGGGCCGACCATGACCTTCGTCGAAGCCTCCCCCGCCCGCAGTTTCCCCCCCGATTACTACGAGATGAGCTTGACACTGAGAAACAGCCAGGGCAATGTCGTGGACAAGGCCGTGGCGCCGTTCATCATCTCCCCCGCGGAGACGGTCCCGCATCCCGTGACCATCGTCCGGACGCTGCCCGCGGCCAGCAACTTCCTTTACTTCTACGGGCTCGCCATCCAGTACGACAAGACCGGCGACCCGGCCCGGGCCGAAGCCGCGCTGCGCAAGGCCTACGGCATGAAGCCCGATTACCTGGAGGGCGTCGTCCAGTTCGCGGATTTCCTCGTCCGGACCGGAAAACCCGACGAGGCCCTGCGGATTTGCGAACCGCTCAAGGACGCCGAAAAATACCGCTTCGACTATTTCCTGATCAGGGGCCGGGCCTTGATGGGCAAGCGCGAGTACGCCCCGGCCATCTCCAGCTTCCTCGAGGGCAACAAGATTTACAACAGCGACACGCGCCTCCTAAACGGCCTCGGGTCCTGTTACTACGCGACGGGAAGGAAAAAGGACGCCCTGGAGGCGCTCACCGCTTCGCTGCGGCTTAATCCGGAGCAAGCCGACATCAAGGCCCTGGCCGCGAAAATCGAGAAGGAACTCCGCTAGTCTCGGGGATGGAAAGGAGCACCCCAATGCCCGCGCTAGACGTCAAGAAATTCCGCGAACCGGACATGATCAAAATCGGAAAAAAAGAAGCCCTCATGATCGCCAACGGCGACGAGAGACGGGCCGCCAATCTCGAGGGTTGGGCGCGACAGAAAGCCATGGAGGCCGAGCTCACGCTGGCCTTCGCGCGCGAGGGGTGGAAGCTCACCCGCGCCCATGACGAGGACCCCGCGATGGGCCACGGCTTCATCGAGACGCAGGCCATGGGCGACGAGGTCTTCGACCGCATCCCGCCCCGGGCCGTCCTGGTCGTGGCCGAATCCGTCTGGCAATACAGCAACATGGTCGCCTACCGGCTCTGGGAGCACAAGGGCCCCATCCTGATCGCCTCGAATTTCGACGGCTCGGCGCCGGGGCTCGTGGGCGCCCTGGGGCTCGAGGCCTGCCTGACCAAACACAAATACGGCCGGGACCAGGCGGGCCACAGCATGCTCTGGAGCTCGGAGGAATTTACGGACGCGGCGTCCGTCAGGAACCTCCGGACGTTCCTCAAGACGGGCCGGATCAAGTACGACGTATCCCACGCCCGGCCGCTCGGAACCATCGACCTCAAGAAATTCGGGGATGCGGTCGAACTCGGGACGGCGCTCGGCCGGTTTTTGCGGACGAAGCGAGCCCGGCTCGGCATCTTCGACCCCCTGTGCATGGGCATGCTGAACGCGGCCTTCGACGAGGAGCTGCTGGTGGGGACGGGCCTATCCATCCGGCGGCTGAACCAGTCCGACCTCTACGCGGAGATGCAGACGGTGCCGAAGGAGCGCGCCTTCGCGCATATCCGGAAGCTCGAAGAATGGGGCATGAAAGTGGACCGCGGGGACGACTTCAAGACCAAGGTCACCGACGGCCAGCTCATCGAGCAGGGGCAGATGTACGAATCCCTGGTCAAGTACGCCCATAGAGAAAGACTGGCCGGCCTGGGCATCCCGTACCAGCTGGGGCTGGCCAGGCTTTGCGCCGCGTCGGACCTTCCGGAGGCCATGTTGAACAGCTCGAGGCGTCCCCCCGTTGTGTTCGAGGGCCGGACGCTGTTCGAAGGCGATCCCGTCATGTGCGCCAACGAGGCCGACATGGGATGCGGCGTCGACCAGATCATGAGCAAGATGATCCTTCAGGGAATGAACCTCGGACCCGAAACGACGCAGCACGACGTCCGGTGGGGCGACCGGTATCAGGGAAAATACGCCGGCCGCGACCTCGAGATCGACGCTTTCGTCTGGGTGTTCGAGCTTTCCGGGAATACGCCCGCGGAGCACGTCCGGGGGGGCTGGGCCGGCATCACGGCCGTCCGCCAGCCGCACATGTATTTCCAGAAAGGCGGGGCCTCCACCAAGGGCGTGTGCAGGCCGGGCGAAATCGTCTGGAGCCGGGTCTACGTCGACGAAGGCGTGCTATCCATGGATATCGGGAGGGGCGGCGTCGTCGAGTTCCCGGCCGGGGAAACTGAAAGGCGCTGGAAAGCGACGACCCCGGAGTGGCCCATCATGCACGCCATCCTTTACGGAGTGTCCCGGGACGCCCTCATGGCCAAGCACAAGTCGAACCACATCACCGTCCACTACGCCCCCGACGCCGCGACGGCCAATCAGGCCATGTTCGCCAAGGCGGCCATGGCCCGGGAAATGGGCATGAAGGTCTTCGTATGCGGCAACTACGACGTCAAGGACAGCCTGGCTTACAAGCTGGCGCGGGGAAAAGCGATCGTCGAAAAATAGACGGACTCACTTCCGTGGACTCCCGCGATGGAGATTCAGGGCCTTCCAGACGGCCTTGCTGATCTGAAGGTCCTGGACGGCGACGCCCGTCAAGTCGGCCACCGTGATCTCGTCCTGGGACGCGCGGCGGAATCTTTCCTCGCTGATGACCCGCCCAAGTTCGATCAAGTCCCCTTTCCGGATGAGTCCCGCGCCGAGCGCCTTGAACGCCTCACCCCGGAGTTCGGACTGGCTGAGGCTGTCCACGACGACGCGGTCGGCCTTGGCCAGAATGGCCGCGTCGAGCTCCTGCTTTTCCGCCGTGTCCGAGCCCACCGCCGTGATGTGGGTGCCGGGGCGGATCCAGTCCGCGCGGAGGAGAGGTTTGGTCGAGGGCGTGCAGGTGACGATGAGGTTCGAGGAGGCGGCGACCTCCTCGGCGTCGAGGGTCGTCCGGATCCGGAAGCCCCGCGGCTCCATGTCCCGGCGATAGGCGTTGAGCTCGCCCGAGTCGAGGCCCCAGACAATAGCGTCCTCGAAATCGCGGACGCGCCGGAGATGCTCGAGCTGCATCCGCCCCTGGACGCCCGCGCCCAGGATCCCGGCCGTCCGGACCGTCCGGGGGGCCAGGTATTTCGCGGCCACGGCCCCGGCCGCGGCCGTCCGGAGGTTCGTCAGATACCCTTCGTCGAAAAGGAGACATTCGAGCTCGCCCGTCTTCTGGCTGAAGAGGAGCATCATGCCGTTGCCGGAGGGCAAGCCGAGTTTCGGGTTGTCGGAGAAACCGGAGGCGATCTTGATGACGTAGTGGTCGTCGCCCTTGATGTAACCGTACTTGATGTGGACGTCGCCGGGCGGGTCCTCGAAAATCAGCTCCCCGACCGGGGGAACGACCGCGCGGCCCTGGGAATAGGCCACAAAGCCCTCTTCGATGAGGGGGAGAGGGTCGATGGAACGGGCGGCCTCGAGGATCATGGGAAGCGATATGACGGCCGGCATGTCAGGCCTCCTCGTGCGGGATGCGGGCCGGCTCCGGCGCCGGGTTTAGATCCGCCTGACCGCGAAGCCCAGCTCCTCGAGGGACTTCACGGCCCGGTCCAGGTCCTTGTTCTTGACGAAGAGATGGTCCGTCGAATACGCCGAGATGGCGAAGATGGGGATGCCCTCCCTGGCCAGGACCCCCGACACGTGGGCGAAAAAGCCGACCAGGCTGAAAGGCAGGATCATGTCGAAGGTGATGCGCCGCCAGTCTCCCTCGATGCCCAGGACCTTCTGGTTCCGGAGGCGGGATTCCTCGATGACCGAGCTCGTTTCCTTCTCGTCCCGGACGACGGCGAAGGCGCCCGTCAACGCCCGGCGGGATTTCACGATCGCGTAGCTTTCCTTGGCGACGTGAATCCTCCCGTGCCGGAAATAATCCCGAAGCTCATGCCGTTTCATCGTGGCGTCCCCTCCCGGTTGGAAGGTGTTATTTTATACGAAGCCCGGCCGAATCTCAAGCCCGGCGCGTCCCCGGCGACCTGAAGCTCCACGAACTTGCAGCCTGGGGGCCCTTGTTGGCATGAACCCCCGCAGTCATCAAGAGGCTGCCCAGGGCGGCCTCTTGATGGCGTCCGTGGGATCCCGCGAAGGGGTTGATTTTAGAGGCCTTTTCGGATTAATATCATTATTTCGACAAGAGAGAGACGAACGCCCCATGAGCCAAGAGATGAAGAAGGAATTCCGGATTCTGCCCACGCCCCTGATCGACCTGGCGCTCAGCGTTGCCGACCGTCTCGCGCGAGGGCTGGTCCGCTTTGGGGTCGACCCGAACGTCCTGACTGTCCTGGGCTTCCTGGCGGGGATGGCTGTCGGGCTCTTCTACGGCCTCGGGGCCCCGGCCCTGGCGGCCGGCCTCATCGTCATTTGCGGAGTTTTCGACGTCCTGGACGGAAAGGTGGCCTCGAACGCCAGCCGGAGCAGCCTGTTCGGCGCCATCTTCGATTCGAGCCTAGACCGCTATTCCGAATTCTTCATGTACGCAGGGCTGGCCTATCATTTCCGGCACGGGTGGGGACTGTGGATGGTCCTGCTGGCCATTCTCGGCTCGAACATGGTCAGCTACACCCGGGCCCGGGCGGAGGGCCTGGGGGTCGTCTGCCGGGTGGGCGTCATGCAGAGGGCCGAGCGGCTGGTCTTCCTCTTCCTGGGGACCGCGGTGGGGATCGTCTTCCACGTCTTTGACCCAGCCCTCCTGACCGTCATGGCCCTGATCGGCGTCGTCTCCAACGTTACGGCCGCCCAGAGAATTCTTTACGTCAAAAAGTACGAGAAGCGTCAGCTCTCGAAGGAGATTTGACCCATGAGCAAGATCCGTGTCGCCATCATCGGCGCGGGCAACTGCGCGTCGTCGCTCATCCAGGGCGTCGAATATTATAAGAACGCGAGGGAAGGCGATTTCGTCCCCGGGGTCATGCACGTCAGCCTCGGCGGATACCATGTCCGGGACATCGAGTTCGTCGCCGCCTTCGACATCGACAGGAACAAGGTCGGCAAGGACCTGAGCGAGGCCATCTTCTCCTATCCGAACAATACGACCAAGTTCTCGGCCGTCCCCCACCTGAACGTCAAGGTCCAGAGGGGGATGACGCACGACGGGCTGGGCAAGTACCTCTCCCAGATCATTGAAAAGGCCCCCGGCCCGACGGCCGACATCGTCGGCATCCTCAAGGACACGAAAGCCGACGTCGTCATCAATTATCTGCCGGTGGGCAGCGAGATGGCCACGAAGTGGTACGTCGAGCAGGTCCTCGATGCGGGCTGCGGCCTTATCAACTGCATCCCGGTCTTCATCGCCAGCCAGAAATACTGGCAGAAGCGGTTCCAGGAGCGCGGCCTGCCGGTCATCGGCGACGACATCAAGTCGCAGGTCGGGGCCACGATCCTCCACCGGACCCTGGTCAATCTCTACCTCGACCGCGGCATGCTCGTCGACAGGACCTACCAGCTCAACACGGGCGGGAATACGGATTTCCTGAACATGCTCGAGCGGGAGCGCCTCGACTCCAAGAAGAAGTCCAAGACGAACGCCGTGGTGTCCCAGATCCGGAACCGGGGCCTGGACATTGCGCCCGGAAACGTCCACGTCGGGCCGAGCGACTACGTGCCCTGGCAGAAGGACAACAAGGTCTGCTTCCTCAGGATCGAAAGCCGCCATTTCGGGGACGTCCCCACGTCGCTCGAATGCCGGCTGTCCGTCGAGGACTCCCCCAATTCGGCGGGCGTGGTCATCGACGCCGTCCGGTGCGTCAAGCTGGCCCTCAATAACGGCGTCAAGGGCGCCCTCTTCGCCCCGTCGTCCTACTTCATGAAATCGCCCCCTCGCCAGTACACGGATACCGAGGCCCGCGATCTGACGGAAAAGTTCATCCGCAAGTACGGGGCCAAGGCGCGCGCCGCCCGCAAGCCGGCGAAAAAGGCAAAAACCAAGCCTAAGGCTTGAAACTGTTTTCAAGGCACCATACGGGTCCTGTCACGGCAGAGTCTCCGACCGGACTTCGCTCCACCCATCCCCCGCGGGGCGGAGGGGCAAATTCCCCCTCCTGAGCCACCCCTCCTCGGCTGATGGGGGCCTTCCTCGGACCGGGGGGAAGCCGCCCCCTGGACCCCCCAGCGCTCTCGCGCAATCCCCTTCCGCTCGTCCGTCGGAGAGCACTGCCGCGCCACCCGTTCTACTACGGCTCCCGGCTTGGAAAGGGCCGAAGGGGAATGGCCGAAACGTCATGTGCGGCTTAGCGCAAGACGCACTCTGGAGTGGAGGCCATCCCCGAGGTCCTTTCCCTTGACGCCCGGAACAGGACCCGTCCGGTCTTATTTGTGGGCGCGGGTTTTTTTCTGGAGCTTCTTGGCCCGTTCCGCAACCCAGCCCGGTTTTTCAACCTGACGGGCGCGGCCAATGGCCAGGCTGGCCGGGCTGACGTCCTTGGTGATCGTGGATCCTGCGGCGACGTAGGCGCGCTTCCCGACCTTGACGGGGGCGACCAGCTCGGTCCCCGAGCCGATAAAAGCGCCGGCCCCGATGTGCGTCCGGTTTTTCCGGACACCGTCGTAGTTGCAGGTGATCGTTCCCGCGCCGATGTTGACGTCCTCCTCGACCAGACTGTCGCCGAGGTAGCTCAGGTGCTGGGCCTTGGATCGCGGGCCGAAGACCGTGTTCTTCATCTCCACGAAATTCCCCACCTTGGAGCCCGTCCGGACCACTGTCCCCGGACGTAGGCGGGAAAACGGGCCGACCTGGACGTCGTTCTCCAGGCGGCAGCCGTCGAGCACCGTGGAGCTCAGGACCTTGACCCCGTCCCCGATCCGCGAGCCCATGATGTGGACATGGGGATAGATGCGGCAGTTTTTCCCGACACGCGTCGCCCCCTCGATAACGACCGAGGGGTAGACGACCGTCCCGGGTCCCAGTTCGGCCGCCCAATCGATCCACGCGCTCAGCGGGTCTAGAAGCGTGACGCCGCGGCGGGCAAGGTCCTCGTTCTTGCGCCGCTGGAGAAGCCGCGCGGCCCGGGCCAGATCGACCCGTCCCGTAATCCTCATGGTCTCCCCGGCGGCGGGGACTTCGGTCAACCCGACTTTTTTGCCTCGGCCCGAGAGGAGGGCCGCGACGGCGCGCAATCCGGATTCGCCTCTTGCCGCGGCCAGAGCGGGCAGAAGCGGGATAATATCTTCGCCGCGAAGGGCGGCGACGGAGTCCCGGTCGATGTCGGGACCGAACGTCATCAAGGTCATCCCGCAGCCCTGCCTGCGGTGCACGGCCAGGAAGTTCTTTAGGGTCCCGGACTGGAGCAGAGGCCTGTCCGCGGGAACGAGAAGGAGGTCGGAGGCGCACTTTTTCCGGAGGGCGGCCGAGGAGCCGAGCAGGACGGACACGATCCCGGACCGTCTCTTTCCCTTCCGGCTCCGGGGCCGGATCAAAGCGAAGGGAACCCGCCCGGCGGCCTCCGCGAGAGCCGCGGCCGCCTCAGCCGCAGGCTCATGGTCCGCGTCGCCGACGGCGAGCACGATTTGACCGGGCCGTAGCCCGGCCGCGGCGGCAAGGACGTACGACACGAGGGGCCTGCCCAAGACCGGGTGGAAGAGCTTTTCTCCGGCGGACGCGAAACCCGCGCCCCCGTTCCCCCCGTGGACGAGGATGATCGTGTCCCTGTTCATGCGAGTCGGGTGAGGACCTTGAACTTCTTGTCGTCCCACAGATTCGCGAAATCGGGCTCGTTTTGGGCGAGGGTCGAAAACATCTTGTCTTTCAGGATGGCTTTTTTCAGGTAATCCAGGCCGGGGTCGATCTGGCCCATCAGGCAATGGACGTCGGCCAGAAGGTAATAGATCAGGCCTTCTTTTTCCTTGAATTCCAGGGCTTTCTGCAGGAGCTTCACCGCGCCGTCATAATCGCCCTGATTGATCTTGACGACACCGGCGTGATAGTGATCGTCGAAGTCCTTCAACGATAGGCTGTCCTTCTTCGGGCGCTTCCGGGCGACCGCGATGTAGGCCCGGGCCCGGTCCACGATCTCCCTCTCCGCCGGGTGCTTCTCGATGAAGCCTTCGAAAAGCTCGACGGCCTGCGCGAAGTCCCCCTTGTGGAACTCCTTGACGGCCAGGCCAAACGCGGCCAGGGCTTTCTGGTATTCGTCTTTTTTGATCTTTTGCTCGGTCACTATGGTCTCCCTGTCAAGTTCGGTCGAAGTGAGCCGTATTTTACATCAGAAGGCCCGTTTTGACAAGATTATGATAGAATAGACAGGTGAAAAAGAGGCTGGAAGAGGTCCTCGAAAAGGTCCGGACGGGCCGAATGTCGCCCAAAAAAGCCCTGGAATCCCTGAAAGACTATCCCTACCAGGACCTGGGGTTCGCCAAGGTCGACCACTACCGGGAGGTCCTGAAGGGCTATCCGGAGATCGTCTACGGCCTGGGCAAAACGTCCGATCAGATCGTCCGCATATCCCGCGAGATCATCAAGAGCGGATCGAACCTCCTGGTTACCAGGATCGAGCCGGATGTGTATGCCCGGATCAAGGGCCGCCTCCGGGGGACAACCTACTCCCCTGCGGCGAGGACGGTCACCCTTCTCCAGAAACCAGCCCCGCCCGGAAGGGGAAAGATCGCTGTCATCACCGCCGGGACGTCGGACATCCCGGTGGCCGAAGAGGCCGCCGTGACCGCCGAAATCCTGGGCAATGCCGTCGAGAGGATCTTCGATGTCGGTGTCGCCGGGCTTCACCGCCTGCTCAACCACTACGGGAAAATCCAGGAAGCCCGGGTCATCATCACGGTCGCCGGCATGGAGGGGGCACTGCCGAGCGTCGTCGCCGGACTGGTCAGCGTCCCGGTCATCGCAGTTCCGACCAGCGTCGGCTACGGGGCGAGTTTCAAGGGGTTGGCAGCCCTCCTGGCCATGCTCAATTCCTGCCCGGGCGGGGTGGGCGTCGTCAATATCGACAACGGTTTCGGGGCCGCCTATCTAGCCAGCCTGATCAACCACCTCTGAACCCCCCATCATTCCCCGAGTGGGATTGCGCGGCTGAAAATGCCGGTTCCGGGCGGAGTCGGCTTGACAAGTCGGGCTCGGGTCCCTATATTCTATGGGTAATCCCCAGGTTTTATAAGGCCTTATGGAGATCATCGACCAGGTCAGGCAGGCTTCCTCTATCGTAGAAATCGCCTCCCAGTACACGACCCTCAGAAAACGGGGCCGAAAGTGGGTCGGTCTCTGCCCCTTTCACACCGAAAAAACCCCCTCCTTCACGCTGGACGAGGACAAACAGCTTTACCATTGCTTCGGCTGCGGCGCGGGCGGGGACATCTTCTCCCTGCTCATGGAGAAAGAGAACCTCAACTTTCCAGAGGCTTTGCGGGCCCTGGCCGAGCGGTACCACGTCCCCCTGCCCGAACGGCAGCGGCTCAACCCCGAGGTCCTCAAGCTCGAGGACAAGCTGTTCAAAATGAACGAGCTGGCCCTCGGCTTCTTCCGGAAGAACCTCTTTCACACCGAGGAAGGCGCAAAGGCCCTCGAATACCTGAAAAAACGCGGGTTGACCGACGAGACCATCCAGAAACTCCGGATCGGCTACGCCCTGAACTCCTGGAGTTCTCTTTACGCCTTTTTCGAGGGGAAAAACGCCCCGGCATCGCTCCTTGAAAAGAGCGGTCTGGTCGTCCCGGGAAAGAAGCCGGGCGAATACTACGACCGTTTCCGCGGGCGAGTCATCTTCCCGATTTTCAGCCTGACGGGCAAGGTCGTGGCCTTCGGGGGCCGGACGGTTGTCGACGCCGAACCGAAATATCTGAACTCTCCCGATACGCCCGTCTATTCCAAGGGGAAACTCCTCTACGGGCTGAACTTCACCAAGGACGCCATCCGCGACCAGGGCACGCTCATCCTCGTCGAGGGCTACACGGATTTCTCCGCCCTCTACCAGTCCGGGTTCGGCAACGTCGCCGCCTCTTTGGGCACAGCCTTGACCCCCTACCAGGTGGCCCAAGCCTTGAGGTTCGCGCCCCGGGTCGTGGTCAACTACGACGGTGACAACGCGGGGCGCACGGCCGCGGCCCGGACCGTCCCCCTGTGCCTGGAGAAAGGGCTCAACGTGCAAGTCCTCGTCCTGCCCGAGGACCTCGATCCCGACGGCTTCATCAGGAAGCACGGCCGGGAGAAATACCAGGCCTTGCTGAAGAAGGCCGCGCCGGGCCTCAAGTTCCTCGTCGATGCCATGACCCGCGGCGTCCGGACGGCCATCCCGGAAGAGAAGGGCCGCATCGCCCGGAGCATCGTCAAGGAAATCGAAAAAGTCCCCGACGCCGTCGCCCGCGGCGAGTACCTCAAGGAGGCCAGCCACTATCTCGGCCTCGGCGAAGAGGTCCTCCGCGGCATCATCGAGGGGCCGCCGGCCGGGAAAGGGGCCGGAGACCAGGGCCTGATCTGTCCGGCGGAAAAGCGCCTGTTCCAGATCCTGATGGAGGACCGGTCGATCGCCCCCTATATTTTCTCGGAGGCCGGGGAGGAGATCTTCCAGGGGCTCCGGGGGGAGCCCGTTTTCCAGTATATCCTCGAATGTTTCCGGACCGACAAGGTCTGGAATTTCCACGAGTTGAAGGACCGGGTCTCCCCCGGGCTGCTCGCCCAGCTGTCGGAAGCCCTGTTCGAGAAAAGCCCGGGCAGCGGGGCGGCCGTCGATGAAGCTCACGAGTGCCTCAAGTCTCTCCGAAAGCTCTATCTCCAGAACCGGCTGAAGGACATCCAGCAGAAGATCGCCCGCTCGGAGAAGCGCGGCGAAATGGAGGAGCTCCTGGCCCTGGTCTATCAGAAGCAGGACGTCACGAGACAGATCCTTTCGTTAACCTGAACTGGAAGGAACCGGCATGAACGTTGATCATCGCGGATACAACATCGAAAGAGGTGCGCGGCGTGTCTCCTGACAGCAAATTCCACAAAGACGAAATTTCCCAGCTCATCTCCAAGGGCCGGAAACAGGGTTACCTGCTCTTCGAGGAGATCGACAAGACCTTCACCGAGGACCTGGACTCCGAAGAGGATTTCGACGATTTCCTGTCCTCCATGGACAACTACGGGATCAAGATCCTCGACTCCCAGCAAAAGGAAATGATCCCCCGGAGGCGCAAGAGCGACCTCGTCTCGACCCACGGCCTCGAGCGGACGACGGACCCGGTCAAGCTCTATCTCCGGGAGATGGGCAACATCTCCCTCCTGACCCGGGAGGGTGAGATCGCCATCGCGCGCGAGATCGAGCGCGGCGAGAAGAGCATCATCAAAGCCCTCTCCAAGACGCGGCTGGTCCTCAACGAGGTCCTGGCCCTCGAGGAACGGATCAAGGAGTATCCCTTCACGATCCAGGAGATGTTCGACCTCAGCGAGGAGGACATCGCCGAGGGGAAACTCGAGGAGAAGAAGAAGCAGATCCTCTCCCGGATCAAGAAGATCAAGGACCTGAGCCGCCGGCTGGACCGGCTGCCGACGACGCGGAAGGCCACGGTCGCGCGGGGCCGGATCATCGTCACAATCAGCAGCTGCATCCGGGACCTCAGCATCCGCTCCTCGCGGCGCGAGAAGATCATCGAGGAGCTCCGCGAGCGGTTGAGGACGATCAATGAGCTCGAAGACGCGAAGGACGACCTGACCCTGGCCCGTTCGAAGAAGAAGAAGGACGACCCGGTCCTCAACCAGAAGCTCCGGGACGTGAACCGGGAGCTCCGGAAGCATACGACCGAGATCGGCCTCGACCCCGAGGCCCTGCGCAAGTCGGTCCGGTCCATCACCGCCGGCCGGAAGATCAGCGACCAGGCCAAGAAGGAGCTCGTGGCCGCCAACCTGCGGCTCGTCGTCTCCATCGCCAAGAAATACAGCAACCGCGGCCTGCAGTTCCTGGACCTCATCCAGGAAGGGAACATGGGGCTCATGAAGGCCGTCGAGAAATTCGAGTACCGGCGGGGTTACAAGTTCTCGACGTACGCCACATGGTGGATCCGGCAGGCCATTACCCGGGCCATCGCCGACCAGGCCCGGACGATCCGCATTCCCGTCCACATGATCGAGACAATCAACAAGCTTATTCGGGTGTCGCGGGCCCTCGTCCAGGAGATCGGCCGCGAGCCGTCGAGCGAGGAGATCGCAAGGAAGATGGACATGCCGGTCAGCAAGGTCCGGAAGATCATCAAGATCGCCCAGGAGCCGATCTCCCTGGAGACGCCGATCGGCGAGGAGGAGGACAGCCACCTCGGCGACTTCATCGAGGACAAGCTCATCCCCTCGCCGCCCGACACCGTCATCCACATCAATCTCAAAGAACAGATCGAGGAGGCCCTGAAGTCTCTGACCGAGAGGGAGGGACGGGTCCTCAAAATGCGCTTCGGCCTCGGGGACGGCAACGAGCACACCCTGGAAGAGGTGGGCCAGCAGTTCAAGGTCACCCGCGAGCGCATCCGGCAGATCGAGGCCAAGGCCCTCCGCAAGCTCAAGCACCCGAGCCGCAGCCGGAAGCTCAAGTCGTTTACCAATAATCATTAATTCGGTGACACACAACTAATTACCGAAACTCGTGTTTGATCGCAAATGCGGTTCATCTAAGTCTCCGGCCGAAACGCCTCTCCCGCTCAAATTAGACGGGGCTTGGGCCCCCTTCTCATTGTCTTTAGGATTCTTCCTGTGATCTTTTCGAGGCGTTCAACGAAATCCTGATCGCCTGCGGGTCGACCTGTCGTTGTCTGTTCTCTCAGAGTTTTCGTTTCGCACTCCGGAACTGCGATCGACAGAAACCCTGCCCAGTCCTTGACTTCATCCTGCATAGCACAGCGCTCGATCAATGGGTCCGCTTGCTTGAGGACGTGGGCGCGAGCGCTTGACCACGGATAGTCTTCGGCTTTTGTGACAAGGCCCGCCCTAACGGGATTACATTCGACGTACCTCATGGCGGCCATGAGATATCGGCCATCGAGCGGGCAGGAGAAAAACCTCCCTTGCCACAGGTAACCTTTCCAATCCTCGCGAATATTTATGCTCAAGGTATATTTCCAATGAGCCGTGCCCAGCCCTTTGGCAAAGCTCTCCGGGGACTTCGGCACCGCGACGAGATGGACATGGTTTTCCATCAGGCAATAGCCCCAATAGGCGATCCCGGCTTCATCGCCGTATTTTCTTAGCAGGCGTAAATAGAATTGGCGGTCTTGATCGCCGAAAAACACCTTCTGTCGGCGGTTCCCTCGCTGGACGACATGATGAGGAAAATCCGGAATGACCACTCTGGCAATGCGCGACATTGGCCTGATCGCTCCTTCAAACGAATGTCGGGGTGCTCCCGACTCCAGATCAATCTATTCATAGGAAATAGGACGCCGGCCGGGACGAAGTTTGCTCATGGCCGGGAAATTTTGGTAATTAGTTATGTGTCACCGAATTGTGGTTCATGCCCGTACGAATTTCGGTAATTAGTTATATGTCACCGTAATTGACGATTGCCCGGGATTTTGTTATAAAAGGGGGCCGAGGGCCTATAGCTCAGTGGTAGAGCCACCGGCTCATAACCGGCAGGTCCCAGGTTCGAATCCTGGTAGGCCCATTAGACCGAGAGGACGAGACCGGAGAGATAAGTGAGACCGTGGATATCGACTTCGATCTGATTATAAAGCTCCAGCACCTGGATTCCGAGATCCACGCGACCAGCCTCGTCATCGAAAGCATCCCCAAGCTCATCCAGGATATCGACAAGCGGATCCAGGCCGGCTCCAAGGCCGTCGCCGAGGCCAAGGACAAAATGGCCCAGAACCAGAAAAAGCGCCGGGACCTCGAGGCCGAGGTCAAGGAGGTCAAGGCCCAGATCGGGAAATACAAGCGCCAGCTGAACGAGGTCAAAACCAACAAGGAATACACGTCCTTCCTCAAGGAAATCGAGGACGCGCAGCACAAGGTCGACGGCCTCGAGGAGGCCATCATCGCCGAGATGCTGGCCGCCGACGACGTCGAGGAGGAGATCAAGACGGCGACCCTCAAGCAGGGCCACGACGAGGAGAGCCTCCGGAAGGAACGGCAGGCCCTGGACGAGAAGGCCGCAGAATCGGAAGGCAAGAAGGCCCGGTTCCTCCAGGACAGGGACGCGCTTCTCCCCCGCATCCCCCCCGAGCAGATGAGGCTCTACGAGGCGATCTTCCTGAAGAAGGGGGGTATCGCCCTCTCGCCGGTCAAGGACGATTTCTGCGCCATGTGCCACATGCGGATCCGCCCCCAGATGCTCAACGAGATCCGCGACAAGGCCAAGATCACCATGTGCGAGAATTGCGGCCGGATTCTGTATCTGCCGGCCAAGCCCGAGCCCCCCAAGACGGACTGAGCACCCCGATCCGGTCAGCCGCCATTCCGGGCGTTTCCCGGCTCGTCGCGGTACATCGATTCGATGAGGTCCCGGTAGCGCCCCTCGATGATCGTCCTCCGGACCTTGAGGGAGGGCGTGATCTCGCCTTTCTCGATGTCGAAATCCCGGGCCAATACCACGATCTTCTTGACCCGCTCATAGGCCGCCAGGAGCGGGGTGGCCTTCTCGACCTCGGCCCTCAGGAAGTCCACGATCCGGACGTCCTTGACGAGCCCATCCCGGTCCTGGAAAGGGACGTTCTGGGCTTTGGCGTACGCCTCGAGCTTCTCGAAGTCAGGCACGATCAGGGCCGACACAAACCGTCTCCGGTCCCCGACGACGACGGCGTTGGCGACGTAGGGGCTCATCTTGAGGAGATTCTCAATGGGCTGCGGGGCCACGTTCTTCCCGCCCGAGGTCACGATGAGGTCCTTCTTCCGGTCGGTGATCACCAGGAACCCGTCCTCGTCCAGGTGCCCGATATCGCCCGTATGGAACCAGCCGCCCTCGAAGACTTCGCGGGTCTCGGCCTCTTTTTTGTAATAGCCCTTCATGATGTTCGGACCTTTGGCCAGGATCTCCCCGTCGGGGGCGATCCGGATCTCGACGCCGGGAATGGGCGGGCCCACGGTCCCGAACTTGAGGCGCTCGAACGTGTTGATCGACAGGCACGGAGACGTTTCCGTCAGGCCGTAGCCCTCGAGGACGACCAGGCCGAGGGCGTAGAAGAACTGGGCGATCTCTTTGGACAGGGGCGCTCCGCCCGAGACGAAGAACCGGACGCGGCCGCCCGTGCGGGCGATGATCTTGGAAAAGACGAGCTTGTGGGCGATGCCCCTCCGGAGCTTGAGGCCGCCCGGAATCGGCTTCCGGGCGATCTTCCGGGCGCCGTACCGGCGGCCGACGCCGAGGGCCCAGAAAAAGATCTTTCGCCGGATAGCCGGGCTGACGAGGACCTGGTCCATGACCTTGGTGTAGATTTTTTCGAAAACGCGCGGGACGCTGACCATGATGTGGGGCCGGGTCTCCAGCAGGTTCTGGGCGACGGCCTCCACGCTTTCCGCGTAGGCGATCGTGCAGCCGGCGTAGAGGTAGGTGAACGTGACCATCCGCTCGAGGATATGGGAGAGGGGCAGGAAGGACAAGCAGACATCCTTTTCGGTGAACTCGATGATCTCCCGGACCGTCTTGATGTTGCTCAGGAAATTGGTGTGGGTCAGGATGACGCCCTTGGGGTCGCCCGTCGTCCCCGAGGTGTAGATCAGCGAGGCCTCGTCGCCGGGCTTGACCCGGTCGATGAGCTCGGTGAACAGGCCCGGAATGGCCTCGCCCAGGGCCCGGCCTTTGTCTTTGAGGTCCTGGAGAGAAAGCACGCCCGCCGGAGGCTGGCCCTCGAACAGGACATAGTGCCGGACCTTGCCCAGCCGGGCCCGGATCGGTTCCAACTTTTTCCATAGCTCACGGTTGGAGACGACGACGACCGTGGCGTCAGAATCGTCGATGATATAGTAGATCTGCTCGGGCACCAGCGTCGTATAGATGGGGACGGTCAGCCCGCCGGCGCAGAGGGCCGCGAGATCGGTCATCGTCCATTCGGGGCGGTTTTCGGAGAGGAGGCAGAGCTTGTCGCCGGCCCGGAAACCCATGGCGTTCAGCCCGAGGCAGATGTCGCGAACGGCGTCCCCGAATTCCCTGGCGGAGATGGGCGTGTACTTTCCCTCCTTTTTGACCAGCAACAAGTCCTCTTTGGGGTAGGACCTGAGGGTATTCAAAAGGAGTTGGGGCAGTGTCGCGATCATAGCGCCCTCCTACCTAAAAGTGCCCTGATTCTAGAATTTCGACCCTCCCCTGTCAAGCGGGCTCTCTCAGAGGGCTCATATGACCATTTGGAGGGGGGCCGAGGCTATCGAAGGGCGTCCGTGGAATCCCGCGAAGGGGATTAACCCTATGTATTTTATCACTTTCATAGGATTTGCGCGACGGCGCCCGGCCGGCCGCCCGATCCTAGGACCCTTCTCCCGTCGTTTCCAGCGGGCCGGCGACCCCCGAAACCGTCCGGGACCGGAGATGTCCAGGGGTCTAAAAGGACGAGATCCAGCCGGTCCAGATAAAGAACACAACCGGGGCCGACATGGCGAACAAAACGAGGTTTACCCGGCCCGCCTCCGGATAGCGCTCGGCCAGACCGGCGAGTATGAGGTAGACCGGGAAAAGCCCGGCGCAGTATCGAGCCAAACCAAGAAGCTCGCTCGACGAAATCAGGACGAGAAAATAGGCCAAGGCGTAGATCCAATAGGAGCGGCGGATCCGGCGAAATCCCAGGAAGAGCAGGACGCCCATGAAGACGATGGCGCCCAGGTCGAAGAGGCTTTCGCCGTTGAATCCTCCCGCCGTCAGCCACCGTAACGGGTGAACCCAGGGTCCAACGACCTGCTTGTGCCAGCCGGTTTGGGCCGCAAAGTAAGCCAGGGCGTTGCCCGTGAGCCGCCAAAGGTAGCCGAAGTATATGAGGATCCCGAGGGGGATCAGGGCGAGCGACGAAGCTTTCCAGTCGATCCGGCGGATCTTGTATTGGCGCGCCGACAGGTACTCCAGACCGACCGGGACCAGGACGAGCACTCCCAGCAGCCGGGTCATGGAGGCCAGCATCCCGGCCAACCCGGCCAGGAGATAGCGATTCCGACGGGCCGCCAGCACGGCGGCCACCACCAGAACGAAGAACAGCGATTCGGAGTAGATCGCGCTGAAGGCGTAGGTCCAAGGCTGGGCGGCGAATAGCCAGACTGCCCAGTTGGCCCTGATATCGTCCGCGTCCAGCCGGGCCAGGCGGTAGAGCAGCACCAGGGCCAGGAACAGGCAAACCTGGGAGATGACCAAACCCGCGACCGCCGGGTCCCCCGTCAGCCAGCTCACCCCTTTCATCAACATCGGATAGAGCGGGAAAAGTGAGACGTTGGTCTCGGGGATTCCCGCCGCGACGCCCCGCATCTGTTCTTGGGCCCCGAAGAAATGATACCCGTCGCGGACGATGTTCAGAAACCAATAGGAATCCCATTTCTGGAAAGAGTCGACGAGCCAATTCGCGTGAGGACCGCCGCCGTGGAATAGGAACCGGCCGGCGGGTGAGGCGGGGCCCATGAAGCGGTGGATCAGCCAGGCGAAAAGGACCAGCGGAGTGCGCGTCGCCAGAAAGGCCAGCGAAGCCGCCCGCCAGTGGGCGGGGATTCCGTGCCAGACCTCCGGCCTGACGACGGGGTTCTCCTCGATCGCCTCACCGGAAAGGCCCTTTTTCTTTCGCCGCATGATTTCGCCCCCCGTTACCTCGGGGAACACAGCCTTTCAAACCGCCCCATGATATCGTCGGCGGATGTGGGCTGTCAATCTCCTTCGCGGGATCCGCCCCCTGTCTGGACCGGGGTTGGCCGGCATCTACCGTCCGGTGATCTCGCGTAGACGGCCCGTCGCCGCGGGATCGCCCGGGTTCAGACGAAGGACCTCCCGGAAATGGGCGACGGCTTCGTCCGTCCGGCCCGTGCGGAGCGCGACCTCGCCCAGCATGAAATGCGCCGCTACGTAGTTGGGGCTCAAGGCGAGGGCCCGCCGGAGCGACTCCTCGGCCTCAACGAACCGCTCCATGCGAATGAGGATGATCGCTTTATTGAACAGGCCGAGGGGGTTGTCCGGGTTCAGGGCAAGTCCTCTATCGAGGTACTCGAGGGCCTTAAGGTCGTCATGCCTGGAATAGCTCGGCTGGGCGTAGATATAGGCCAATTTCGTGAAGATGTAGCCATCGTCGGGATTTTGGCTCAATATCTTTTCGAAAACACCCATGGCATCGTCCCAGCGTTCCACCCGCGAATAGTAGGTCCCCAGATTGGCCAGCGCCCGGCGGTTCATGGGATTGCGGGCGAGCGATTCCCGCCAAAGGGCTTCCGGAGAGCCGTAGAGGGCATGGCGGTGCCAGGTCATGGCGGCCTGGGCGATGACGGCGGCCGCGACCGTGACCAGGATGACGCTACGCCAGGCGCGATTCCTTCGGCCCAGGCGCCACAGGAGCCCGGCCAAGATCAGAAAAACACCCGCGCCGGCGATATATGCCCGCCGTTCCACCATCAAGTCCACGGTCGGCAGGAACGAACTCGTCGGGAGGAGCGTGATGAGGAAAATGAGCCAACCGAGGCCGAGGAGCCGCGGGACGGGGCGGGAGGACCGTTTGAACCCGGCCCTTATGGCGAAGACCGAGAGCGCGCCCACCACGGCCCAGGCCGCGAGGCGCAGCCAAAGAGGATAAGCCCCGGCGATGGGCAGATGGTCGATGGTCAGCCCCGAGGGAAGCATCATGAGCCTGAGATAGGTGAGCATCACCGCGCCCTGCATGCTCGCGTAGGGAGCGGCGCGGCGAACGGCGGCTCCCCCCTCCAGATCCCCGAGCCCGCCGAAGGCGAGCCAGCGCGCGCCCAGGTACGCACAGGCTACCAGCAACAGGGGAAGGTATACGCGGAACCGCCTTTTCACCTCGCCCGCACCGCCTGTGAGCCAATCCCAGACGACGACGAGCGCGGGCAGCACGATGGCGCTTTGTTTGGCGCCCAAGGCCAGGAGAAACAACGCGGAGGCGAGAATCTGGGCTCCGGGGCCCGGTTGCTGTCGCCGGACCAGGAGGAGCAAGGCGCCCAGGCTTAACGCTGTCGAAAGGAGGTCGCTCAGCCCGTAGATATAGACAACGGTCCCGGCCATGAGAGGGGAAGTCAGAAACAGGAAGGCCGCAATCAGGCCGGCCTCCGGCGCCTCGACGCGGAAAAGCCGGCGCAACGACAAGGCCGCGAACCAGGCCAGGAAAACCGCCACGATGGCGTGGAGCAGCGTGTTGACCACGTGGAAAGGAAGCGTGCTGCCGGAGCCGGCCCGCCAGCAGAGCCAGAAGACCATGAATGTCAGAGGGCGCGAGGGGTCGTTGCGGAATTCGCCGCTGTTTTCGGAGTAAGGATAGAAGAAGTGGTGGACGCTGAATGGCAGGCGCATGTCGGGATTGGCTTCGATCTTCGCGAGGTCGTCGAGGACGAACGGGTTTTTCCAGGAAGGGACGAAAAGCAGGACGGCGGCCGCGAAGATGCAGGCGAAAACGGCGAGGGCTTTTATGCCTTTGGGCATAGCAGGTCTCCATCCTGCCGGGATGTTTCCGTGATCCCCAAATGTTTTGTCATATCGATTTAATACGATTATCGATCATTTCGTTCCGCCCTGCCAGAGAGCCGCGCGTCAACATTTCCGGGCAATGGCGCCAACTCCTCCCCTCACCTCATGCGGCCCAGGAGATACAGGACGCCCAGAATCACCGGCTGATGGATGATGTAGATCCATAACGAATAACGCCCGGCGGCGTTGATGAACGTTTCCGGCAACGGCCGCGGGATCAAACTCCGGCGGGAGGCATAAATCGACTTGCCCAGGGCGGCCCCCGCCAGGAAGATCCCGAACCAGGGCACCAGAGGGAAATAGTCGAACGAGGAAAAGCCCGGGCTGTGAATGCCGAACGGCAGCAGCCAGTCGAAGCGGATCGCCATCCCTTTGGTAAGCATCGAAAGCGCCGCTCCAAGCCCGAACACGGCCAGGCCCCATGCGGCACAAGCCACGGGTCCGGCCTTTCGGAACGCCATGCCGTAGACGAGCATCGAGACGGCCAAACATTGGAGGATTCCAAAGTATACGGCGGACGTCGGCTCGAAGAGATAGGTGGCCGCCGTGACGAGGAGCGACACGGCTAAGAGTCTTAGGCCGCGCCGAATGTTGTTCCGGCTTAGCGTGCTGCTGATCCCCGATAGAACGACGAAGACCCCGGCGAAAAAGAACTGGGCCGCCGTCCAGGCCACGCTCGAGAGGTTGGTCGAAAACCCGAGAAACCTCTTGACGCCGCTGAACTCCCCGAGGTCGAAAAGGAGATGGTAGCCCACCATCAGAATGATGGCCAGCCCGCGCAGGAAATCGATTTCCCAGACGCGTTGTGAGCCGCCCGCCTTTCCCACGGGGGTGAGGATATTACGGGCCGCCGCCCGCCGTCAAGGCGGTGTTCTCACTCACTTCTTTTTCAGCAGCTCCTGAACCGCCGCTTCGATCTGCAGGTCGCGGCCGGCCGACATCGCGTCCGGGTCGTTCTTGACCCGGATGTCGGGCTCGAGCTGGTTGTTTTCGCAGAGCTTCCCGTCGGGCGTCCGCCAGCCGCCCTGGGGGATGCCGAAGCGGATGGTCGGGTCGATCTGCGATTCCCACCAGACGAACGTCCCCGTCCCGGGCACGGGCATCCCGAGGGTCCGGCCCAGGTTCCGGATCTTGTACTCGACCGGGAAAAGATGGGCGTCCGAATAGTTGCATTCGCCCATCAGGACGATGGACGGCTTGATCCACTTGTTGTACGGTTCGTAGCCGATGACCTGGCCGCGGGGCACGATGTCGAAGACCTTCTTCCCGCTCAGGAAATCGGCCAGCGTGTCGTGGAGATTGCCGCCGCCGTTGAAGCGGGTGTCGACGATCAGGGCCTCCTTGTCCGCGCTCAGTCCGAGAACCTCCTCGATGACCGTCCGGTAACTGGAGTCGTTCATGCTGGCCACATGGACATAGCCGATCCGGCCGCCGGATAACCGGTCGACCTCGGCCCGGCGATTGCGAACCCAGCGCTGGTAAAGCAGGCCGCCCTCCTCGCCCAGGGAAACAGGCTTGACGGCCTCCTCCCAGCGCGTGCCGGTCGCGGGGTCGAGGACGGACAGGAGCGTCAGCTTGCCGGCCTTGCGGTTCAGGTATTTATAATGGTCCGTCGCCCGGTCCAACGCCAGTCCATCGATTTTCTCGATGACGTGGCCGGCCCTGATTTTCAGGGCCGCCTTATCCAGGGGTCCGCCGGCGATGATCTCGGCCACCTTGAGACCGGGCCCGGCGAAATCGTAGTCCATGAAGAAGCCCAGGGAGGCGGTCGCGTCCGACGTCGGGGTCCGCGAGCCGGAATAGTAGCAGCCCGTGTGCGAGACGTTCATTTCGCCCAGGAGCTCGCTGACCATCTCGGCGAAGTCGTAGTTATTGGCGATATGGGGCAGGAATTTCTTGTAGACGCCGTAGTCGGTCTCCCAATCCGCCCCGTAGAGGTCGGCCACCAGCAGCTTCTCCTTCATCTGGCGCCACATGTGGTCGTACATGTAGGCTTTCTCGTCGGACTGGTCGAGGACCATCTCGCCGCCGATCGTGACGGGGTCGGACTTGCCGCTCTCGGGGTCGATCTTCACGACCTTCCCGTCGACACCAACGAAGAGGGCCTTGCCGTCGGCGGACAGCTCCATGCCGGCCTGCATCGCGCCCAGCTTGGAGAAGAGCTTGGTGTCGCGTGTCCGCGTCTCGGTGACCCAGAGGTCATAGCCCTTCTCGAAGCGGGCCAGATAGAAAAGCTTCTCGCCGTTCTTGGTCAGGGCCATGTCGGCGATGTCGGCGGAATGGATGGTCAGACGGACCTTGCGCCGCTCGATGCCGTCGAGCTCGAAGGCGAGCTCCTTCTTCGGTTCCTCGGGCTTGACCGCCGAGTCCTTGGGCTTGGCCTCCTTGGGTTTGTCCTTCTCGGCCTTGTCCTTTTCTTCTTTGGCCTTGTCCTCCTGTTCCTTCAAGAGGGCGAAGTCTTCCTTGGACAGGCGGAACCTATCGTAAGCCGCCCGGGTGAAGAACGTCGCGTAAACGTCATATTCGACCGGGGAGCCGTCGGCGTTGACCGCACCCTCCCGGGTGCAGCCGTAGAACATCATGGCGCCCTCCATCCCCCAGCGAGGCGAGATGGTGCCGAATCCGTTCTTGGTCAGGTCGATGACCTTGCCCTTGCCGTCGCTCGAAACGAGGCCGATCTGCGGCGTGAACAGCCGGGTGAAGGCGAACTGGACCAGGAACCACTTGCCGTCGGGGCTCCATTTATAAGTCTGATCGCCGTCCGCATAGGAATAGTTGTACTCGGCGGGCAGGATCGTCCGGGTCTGCTTGGTGGCCAGGTTGATGACCTTGAGAATGACCCGGTTTTCGAGGTAAGCGACCTCCTTGCCGTCCGGCGAGAATTCCGGCTGGAACTCCTCGGCCGGCGTGGCCACGACCGTGTCCTCCTTGAGGACGGTCGAGGCATAGAAGTACGGCTCCTCCTTGCGGGCGATGGAGACCGTGTAAATGTTCCAATTGTTGTCGCGCTCGGCCGCGTAGAGGAGCGTCCGGCCGTCGGGGCTGAAGCTGACGCTGCGCTCCTGCCAGGGCGTGTTCGTGACGCGCTTGGTGACGCCGCCCTCGACGCTGCCGACGAAGATCTCGCCGCGGAAGACGTAGGCCATCTCCTTGCCGTTGGGCGACAGGCGCATCTCGGTGACGCCGCCGCTGATCGGCAGGGTCCGCTCGACGACCTGTCGGCCGTCCTCGGCGATGCGCACGTCGAGCCTCTTGGGGGGAGCACCGGCGGCCATGGTGTAAATTTCGCCGTCATATCCGAAGCACAGGATTCCCGCGGCGGAACGGGTCAGGAAACGGACAGGATTCTTCGTGAAATTCGTCACGGGAGTGGACACGGCCGGCCTGCTCAGGGAGCTCCTGAAAACGTTGAACGATCCCGTCTGCTCGCTCAGGTAATAATAAGCGTCGCCGTCGGCGTCGAATACGGGGTTACGGTCTTCGCCCTTGAAGGTCGTCAGCTGCGTGTTCTTTTTGGCCTTCAAGTCGTAAACCCAGATGTCGCGGGTCACGGCGGACGTATGGTGCTTCCGCCAATCGCTCTCGTAGCCCTTCTGGTCGTGGTAGAGGATCTTGTCGCCAGCGGGGTTGACCGTGGCCACGATGGCCGGCTGGGTCAGGACGAGCGCCGCCTCG
>Ga0187886_1000372_pt1 | contig 55684 bp, 63 predicted proteins | sample June2016WEW_20_1_FD_133001 | JGI IMG/M metagenome (GOLD analysis project Ga0187886, IMG submission 133001) | Peatland microbial communities from SPRUCE experiment site at the Marcell Experimental Forest, Minnesota, USA - June2016WEW_20_150 | ecosystem: Environmental > Terrestrial > Soil >... | reverse complement strand
CTTGTAGATTTCATAAGGAATCATTGAATATACAAAATGATGTCCCTCATCCATCTGCATTCGGGATAAAACTTCGCACCAAAACTTTATCATCTGAAAATCTTCATTCCTATAAATCTTGTTAACTATCATATCTTTATCCACACCAAGGTCCATAAGTTCTGCGACAATTCTAAGCGTTTGTGAAGTTGTATTCGGATAAGCAAAGGCTCCTGTGTCACCAACTATCGATGTCACAAGACACTCGGCAATATTCTTATCGAGGGTAACATTCCAGTCTTTAAAAATTAAATATAACATCTCTCCAACCGAAGTGGCTTTATCATCTTTTAATTTAATAAAACCTTGTAGTGTACTTATAAAATGATGGTCAATTACGATTGTTTTTATATCAGGAGCCTTCGAGTCTTCTTTACCTGTCAAAAGTGATAAATTTGGAGTATCTAAAGTTATAAATAAATCATACTTTGAAAAATCATAAGAATCAAAATTAACCCCCAATTTAATATCGTCATAGCCTGCAAGAAAATCTGTCTGCTTTGAGATAACTCTGCTTGGACAAATAACATCTACAACTTTACCCATACCCCCCAGCACAATTTTCATTGCTATTGTGCTTCCTACACCGTCCGGGTCGGGACCGCGGTGGCAATTCAATAAAATATTACTAGCTTTCTTAATCTCCTCTAAAATTTGCTGTGATTTTTCGTAATTCATTTGTTATGTCCGAGTTTAAAAAGTGTTCCTCCCCAAACCGGCCATTCGTCGACTATTTTAGTCCATCCGAAGTTGGTAATCCAGGCAGAAGGGTCATGAACCGGATCGCACTTCTCCCTTGGAAATTCACAAACAACAAAAAGTTGATCAGTCACCGTAAAAACCGTAGAGGATGGATCCGTATCAACTACCTTAGCTCCCCATACCATTAGAAAATATTGATAAACATCGCGGTTATTAAGATCTGAAATGGTGGCTAAATTAAATCTCTCACCGTTTGCCTTTCCCTGTATAATTTTTGCAACCGATATTGTCCGAGGTAGTTGCATGTTGGGAGAGGAAAGAATCGGAGAGTTTTTTAAGTTAATAAATATTAGAGATAAAAGATATGCTCCAAAAATTAAATATAAAATTTTAACCTTTTCCAGCTTTTGTACAAAAGCACCCAGAAGTAAAAACGGAGCAGGAAAGAGAAATTCAAGGTAATGATCGTAAACCGGACCTCTATACAAGGAGACTCCGATTATTCCTACAATCAACCATAAAAATATCAGACCTAATGGACTCTTAAACTTTTTCTTTATAAACATCCAGATCAGGAGCGCCAGGAAGATAACTAGTGTAATAATACTCAAATATGTATTTTTTGCAGAAATTAAATCTGATGAAACCATGAGTGCTATAGAACCAATTTTCGAAAGATAAGCACTTAATGGAAGTCCGATATCGCGACTAGAGGTAAAAAAAACTTTTACTGCAGAAAAATTTTGAAAGTTATGACGAAGATCAAAAAATAGAAGCGGGCTCATAAGTATCGTGAATAAAGAAGCAGCTATCGCTGAATAGCGCACATGCGGACGGGATAACACCCAAGGTATAAATAAAGTCGGAACAAGAAGTAAACCAAGATAGTGAGATTGAAGAACAAAAGCGAACGAAACTCCCAAAACAATCATCCATTTGTACTTCTTTTCTTCCCATACTTTCCAAATAGAATAAATTGAGAGAAGTGAAAAAAACGGCATTATATTTGGATTCCAAGATGATCGGGAATAAATTATTACCGTCGGGCTAATGGCATAAAGCCCGGCGGAGGTGAGACCTGCAATTCTCCCAAACCAAGTTCGACCCACAAACCAAATAAAAAGAACCGTGACCACGCCCAGGATTGCAATTTGTACTGCCGGCCCCACAGGAGAAAAATTGGCAATGAGAAGTGCCGGAGCCATCATATAATAATATAGAGGCCCCAAATACATACTTCCGATAGATGTACCGGGTCCAATGAGGGGTGGATGAAATTCTGTAAGAAATCTCCTGACTATAATGGCATCACGACCTTCATCTCCCAAAAATGTCATGTACTGATCAATTTTATAGAGACGGCAAAAAGCGCCGATTGCTAAAATCGCCAGCAAAATTCCAAATTCCAAAGGATTTTTCTTAACCCAATTTATTAAATTTAATGCAATTTTTTCCATAATTTAAATAAATCTATAAAACTTTTTATTATAACGTTCAAATTTCTGCCGGTTCCCACACCCTTTATTCTTGGGTAGTGGGTTACCGGCACTTCAACTATTTTGAATCCACCATTTCTTGCTTTGATGAGAAGTTCGCTGCTTATGAAAGCCCCCCTCTCACTTACAAGGTGTGGTATATTATCAATAACTTTTTTGGAAATCAATTTAAAACCGCAATCTATATCGTGAACTTTTAGACCAAAAAGGATGTAGACCGAAAGCTCCCAAATTTTACTGGTTATAATTTTAAAGGCAGAAACTTGACGTTTTTTATAATAGCCAATCACAAGATCGGCGCCGGTTTCTTTCTGCTTCTCTAAAAATTTTGTGATCTCCCCAAAATCAAATTGGTTATCGGAGTCTATAAATGCAATCCAGTTATATTTCGAGTTATAAAATCCTGATTTAAGAGAGGCCCCGTAGCCTAAGTTCTTATCATGATTAATCAATTTTATTCTGGCATCATTTTCTTTTAGACCTTCTACCACCTTCCTTGTTGAGTCAGTTGAGCCATCATTAACAACAATAATCTCCCATTTACCGGCTACTTCTTGAAGAACTTTTTTGATCTTGATGACAACCTCTTCTATACTTTCACCTTCATTAAACGTAGGAAGAAACACGGAAAGTTCGGAAATTTTGCTATCCATGCCTAAAGTCTAGCACAAAAAGGGCACTCCGTGGTAAGATAGAGGAGTGAAAGACACCATCAAAAGGCTTTTTTTCGTCGCGCTTTTTTCGCTTGTTCCCACAATTTTGATATGGCTGCCATTTTTCTTAAGAATTCCCGTATTCTGGAGCATTCCTCTTCCCACAAATGGCCTCGCAACCATTGTTTCCAACTACGACGGACCTCTTTATCTAGTGGTAGCCAAAACTTTATATGACAAAACCGCAATCAAAACTAATTTTCAATTTCCACTTTCCACAGAATATTACACTGCTCATTTTCCCCTCTTCCCGTTTTTGATTAAAGTTTTTGGATTCATCACTAACTATCCCTACGCCATGCTGATTGTCACTCTTTTATCGAGTATCCTGGCTATTTATTTCTTCCAGAAACTTATAGATGAATATGTGGATAGAAAGGATGTAATATTTTTAACCTTTCTTTTTGCAATTTTCCCGGCCCGTTGGTTAATAGTCCGTTCAACAGGGTCGGCCGATCCCCTTTTTGTTAGCGCAATTATTGCCTCCCTTTATTACTTTAAAAACAAAAAATATTGGTTTGCCGGGCTCTGGGGACTTGTGGCACAGCTTACAAAATCTCCCGGAATTTTGCTTTTTATTTCCTACGCGACGTATCTGATACTTCCGGTCGCGAAGGAAAAAATTGAGATGACATCCAAGTGGCTGCAAAATCTAAACTTTAGAAAAACCTACCCCATACTTTTAATTCCACTAGGAATTTTGATAGTTTTTACTGTTTATTATCTTGCTCAGGGAAATTTCTGGGCGTATTTCCACTCAGGTGACAATATTCATCTTTTCTTTCCACCTTTCCAAATTTTTAACTACTCTGCCCCTTGGGTTGGAACTTTTTGGCTAGAAGAAATTATTTTTGTTTACATGATCGGGGCAGTTGGAGTCTACAGGCTTTTTACCAAGAAAGAATACGAAATCGCTATATTCTCTGCGGTATTTTTTGCCGTGACACTATTTGTTGCCCACAGGGACTTAATGCGGTATTCCCTCCCCCTCATGCCATTTTTGTACGTAGCATTTTCCGATGTTTTGGTTAAGAAAGAATTCAAAATAGCGGTAGCTGTAATAATTATTCCAATTTATCTTTTTTCCTTGGCATTTATCTCCCAAAACGTAATGCCAATTGCCAACTGGGCCCCATTCCTCTAGCTTGTGGTGAGCGAAGCCGAACCATGGGTTTTTGTGACTAAAACCGACTAACTATCTATATGGCTGAGAGGGTCGCTGCAATGGGTTGGAGGCGGAGAAGACAATATTATTCTCTAGAAGGCGAAGAGTGTGTCGGTTGTCATATGCCAATTTTCCCTCCACGAGACATTTGCCCGGAATGTTTTAGCCTCAACCAAAGACCAAGCAGGATTTCTTTTTCTCCCAGAAGTCCAACTTTCGGAAAAGTCGCTTATGCTTCAGAAATCGGAACAAGAAAGGGTGAACGGGAATTTGTCATTGAGGTTGATTTAGATTCCGGTTTTAAAGCTAAACTACTTTATGAAGGCGACATCAAAGAGGGTGATAGAGTTAGAATTGACTACGGGAAAACAGAAAGGGAAATGCCTAGGGCAAGTATTGTTCCTACGACTTCTTTGCCCATGGAAGCTTCCACGTCTTCCAAATAACCAGGTTATACATTAAATAATTGTAAGGAAGAACCATAAAAAGAACGATAAAAGCCAAAACTAGAAAATCATACTTAACTCCAATAAGTCTTACTCCTAAGGGGCCAAATATAGATTGAATAATAAGAGCTCCGGCCGAGGTGAGATTAAACTGAACAAATTTGATAATTGTATTTTTAAAGCCGGCAATTTTCTTTTCGCTGAAAGTCCAAAGATTATTAAAAATATAATTATTAATAATTGCAGCTTCGGTTGAAAAAAACCAAGCCAAAATTTCAGGCAAACCTATACCTCGAAAAAACCTTAATAAAACAAAATTAATAATAAATCCTATTCCTCCTACTAATGACATTTTTATAAGTCTCATCTTATCTTTTATTCCTAAAATAACTGCGGTCTTAAGCGATTCAACAAATTCTATCCAATTGAATTTTGATTTTTCTTTTTCTCTTGATGCAAACTCCAAAGGTACCTCTACAGTCTTTTTTGACACTTTTAATGTTTGGTAAAGCAAATCGGTCTTATGAGCAAATCTCGCGAGTTCCATAAGGTTCTCCAAATCAATTTTGTCTAAAACTCCCCTAACTCGGGTTAATCTAAAGCCCGTTGTGTAATCGTGTATTTTAAAATTGAGAAGGCATAACTGGATAAACAGATTTCCAAAGTAGCTTACCATTTTTCGTGATATTGCCCACTCTGAGGGAACTGAACCTCCTTTTATATAACGGCTACCGATTACATAATCGGCACCTTTTTGATAAGCTTCAACCATAGGGATCACAAAACGCGGTGGATGCTGAAAATCTGCATCCATTTCCATCACTGCGTCTGCATGCAAAGTTTTCATCGCATATTCAAACCCCCTTACGTATGCCCAACCTAAGCCCTCCTTCTGCTTTTGAATTAAATGTAGATTTTTATAGTTTGAAGAAAGTTTTTTAACAATTTCTCCTGTTCCGTCTGGGGAAAAATCATCAACCACCAAAAGATGCATTTCGGCTAGCTTGATCTGAGGAAATATTTTATCAAAAAGCTCACGGATCATCGAACCCATATTCGCGGCTTCATTGTAAGCGGGCATAACTATAACTACTTTGTCCATACGAGATAATGATACAATACAGGTGTGAAAATTGACATATTAACTTTGTTTCCTGAAATGTTTAGTGGACCATTTGACGCGTCCATCATTAAGCGCGCGGAAAGTAAGGATCTGATTAAAATTGAGGTTCATGACTTGAGGGTTTGGGGCGAGGGAGAAAGACGAAATGTGGATGACAGACCCTACGGGGGCGGAGTTGGAATGATACTTAGAGTTGATATTATTGATAATGCTTTGAAAGACCTGCGGACAAAAAATTCAAGAGTGGTCCTTCTTGATGCAACGGGGAAAAAATATACACAAGCTAAAGCCAAAGAATTTTCAAGCCTTGAGCACTTAATTTTGATTGCCGGACATTATGAAGGAGTTGATCATAGAGTTCACGAAAAATTGGTAGATGAAATCGTTTCAATCGGAGACTATGTACTTACAGGTGGGGAGATTCCGGCAATGGTTTTGGTTGATTCGGTAATCCGGCTTATCCCCAGAGTTTTGGGGAAAGATAAATCCTCCGCCGACGAATCACACAAAGAGCCTGGATATTTAGAATATCCCCAATACACCCGACCGAAAGATTATAAAGGGTGGAAAGTCCCCAAGGTCCTTCTTTCCGGAAACCACAAGGAAATTGAGAAGTGGAGAAAGAAAAATTAAAATAAACAGATGCCAACTGAATTACGAGAAATCGGCTTATCTAAAAATCGGGAATGGTTTGAATCGTCCGAAGGCCAAAGAGAAGTTTCTGGGTTTATTGATAAGCTAAGAACCGAGGTTGGAAATCCTAAAGACTATGAAGAAACCTGTCGAAGAGCTGATCTAGCTGGGGCAAAACTAACTCCGGAAACACTTCAGGAAATTTTTACGCAATTTGAACCCCTAACTGAAAATACTCCTCCAGGACACGACATCAACCACATTAGAAGAGATGCTCTAGCCGGTTTGGCTCTAGCAACTGGTGATCCATTCTTAAAAACCGCGTTTTCAGAGGCAGATATACAAGCAGCAATACTGGGAGCTGTATTTCATGACATCGGCACAGCAATCTTCAAAAGATATGAGGATAATACCCGACCCAACGCACACGCAGAGATAGGGGCATACATTTTTTGGAAAACTTCAGAAGGAATTATCAATGAAGATGTTAGAAAATTGGCTGCTTATGCCATCGCTGCCCATACTCACTTTCTTAAACCAATACCCGTAAAAGAACCCCAGGGTTACGAAAGACAGCCTTATTGGTACGAAATATTCTATCCAGAAGAAGGAAAACCCTGCGGCTTGGCTCCAATCATAACCAGATTTTCGGATAGGCTAGATGTTAATGGGGCTTCTCATACTGTCCGGACAATGATGGCCAACGCTGATGCATCAGAAACAGGTGGACAAGAATTCGCCGGAGAAGCAGGTTTCTTTGAAATTAATAAAAACTCTTTGACGGCTCTTTTTTATCCCTACGTCCGAGAGGAAAAACCGAAACCCCAATCTGCCCTAGAACACACCCTTATGTTCGCCGACTCAAATTTTGGAAACTCCGTGTATAGCCGGGATGATCATCTTTTTCCTTTAATGGGAGAGCTGATGAAAATTAGAGCTGAACAAATTCACGAACTAATTAAAATTGTTTCTACTCCCCCAGATATGATGGAGTTTGATGAAAATCGTGCCAAATCGTTAGTAAAAACAGTGATGTTTCAAATCTCCGGCTCCAAAAATCTTGAGCGGTCTTGGAATGTCTTAGCACAAGTCTGGGACAACTTAAACCCTGAGGTACAGGCAAGATGGGTAAATGGATTCAAATACATACAAGGATCTCATAGAAGTTGGGTTTTAACTCTAAAGAACAAGGTTGAAGGTGAATACCAAGATTTTGCTGACAAATTGGTCAAGATGATTTTTCCAAACCTTGGGTAATTAACTTATCAACCATTTCCTTCCAGGTTCCGTATTTAATTCTTAATTCCTTTTCTGTTTTTTCAACTTTTAAACCTCCATACTTTGGATATCGGACAGGATTTCCGACTGTTTTTAGAAATTCCGCCAAAGTGGTTGGTTTAACAACATTTTTAACTCCCCTGGCCTTTTCCAACATGTAGGAAACCAACTCAAACGGAGTTGAAGTATCTTCCGAGCTGGCATGAAAGATACCCTTTTTGTTACCTTCAATAATTTTATCAAGTGCTTCGGCGACCTTATCAACAATCACTATTGAAACTTGTTGATCAGTAAACATTGGATAGAGTTTGCCTGCATCATATAACGAAAGCGGTTTCTTTAAATAATCAAGTTTTAAATTATACTTCGCGTTTACTGGATAAATTAACCTTAAGATTGTTTCTACCCCCTTCTCTCCAAGATTTTTTGTATAACCGTACCACGTAAGTTCCTCCTTTTTATAATCTGTCGGGTGGTCCTCTGCATACGGACCAGGATCTTTTTCTGATCCGGGGAAAATCATATCCGTGGAAATTTGAATAAAATGTATTTTTGACGGAACGACGTCAAGTAAATTCTTAACACCTTCAACATTTATTTTGTAGCAAGGCAAATTTTTATCTCCTCTTTGATTTTCCGCTTCACTTACATTGGTAAATGCAGCAAAATTAACAACAACATCGGGGTCTACGTTTTTTATAGCAGACACAACACTCTCTTTATTTGTAAGGTCAAACTGGGGAAATTCCGGAGCTACAAAATCATATTTATTTTTATAAAGTTCAACAAATTTTGAGCCTACTAAACCTGATGCGCCGGTTACAAATACTTTTTTCATTTAAATTTTTCCGGAAACATCTCCCGAAGCCTGGAATTTTGTCTATCTCTTTCGGAAACAATCGGATCCTTCACCGGCCATTTTATTGCCAAATCCGGATCATTCCAAGCAATTCCGCGAGCTTTGTTATTATCCCAATATTCATCAACTAAATAAACGTAATCAACCGGTTTATCTCCAACAACGCAAATTGAGTTTCCGATTCCCCCTTTGGGGATAAAAAGCGCTTTTTGAGTTGAATTCGGATCGTCAGCATCAAATTCAAAAGTTTCCACCTTTCCAAAAGTTTTGCTATCCGGACGAAGATCAACTATCGCGGCAAACATTTTACCGGTTACAGGATAAACAAGTTTATTCCAACCCTCGGCATGAATTGCTCTAATAACTTTCGGGAGGGATCGGGAATGGCTCCACTGAACCGGATTAAACTTTATTCCGGTCGCTTCCTCTAACTCATTGAGACGGAAAATCTCGTGAAAAAATCCGCGATTATCCCGAAAAACCGGTCTTTCAATTACAAGAAGTCCGGGAATCGAAGTTTTTTTAATTGTTACATTTTCATCTGTCATTTTTGTCCGGTTTTTTCGTAAAGCTTTTCGGCTTCTTCCTTCAAGGGCTTCCACCACCACCCATTTTGTCTGTACCAATCAACTGTTTTTTCCAACCACTCATCAAAACCAAATTTGGGTCTCCAGCCAAGTTCCCTGTTTATCTTACCCCAATCAACTGCATATCTTCTATCGTGTCCCGGTCTGTCTTTAACAAATTTAACAGACTCTTTCCCTTTTCCAAAAATTTTTAGAAGTTTTTCGGTTACCTGTAAATGATTAATATCTTCTGTTAATCCTCCGACTAGATAAGTTTCGCCAACTTTTCCTTTTTCCAAAACCGCCTCAATTGCCCGGCAATGATCTTCAACAAAAAGCCAGTCGCGGACATATTTTCCGTCGCCATAAAGGGGCACCTCTTTTCCTTCTATCAGGTTAGTAATCGCACGGGGCAAAAATTTTTCGGGATCTTGGTATGGCCCGAAATTGTTGGAGCAATTTGTGATCGTAATCGGAAGTCCGTAAGTATAAAAATAAGCTCTAACTAAATGGTCAGAGGCGGCTTTAGAAGCCGAATAAGGACTACGCGGATTGTACAAAGTATTCTCATTAAATTTCTCTTTTGATTCTAGATCCAATGCCCCGAACACTTCATCTGTTCCAATGTAGTGAAAGCGTTTTACTTTGTGCTCCAGGGCAGCATCTAAAAGAATCTGTGTACCAATTACATTTGTTTGGAGAAAAATCTGAGGGCCGACGATTGATCTGTCAACGTGGGTTTCTGCTGCAAAGTGAACAACATTTTCGACTCCGCCCATCACTTCACTTACGGCCTTTGCATCACAAATATCGCCTTTTACAAATTTATAATTGGGGTTTGACTGAAAATCTTTTGTTGATTCGATATGCCCGGCATAGGTGAGTTTATCAAAGTTAACTATAGAGTCTTCCGGATGTTTTTTAAGCCAATAATGTATGAAGTTGGAACCAATGAATCCCGCTCCGCCGGTTACAAGAAGATTCATAAATTAAAGTTTAATGTTTGCCTTTTCTCCAATAAAAAACTCCAAACAAGAATGTCTTCCGTCGGCTGACGAAATTGAAGATTCAGAACCAATAATACTATTGTCTATCTGTTGTTTGATTTTGTAAATTTTTACATTATTCATAAGAACACAGTTCTCTATTCTCGATCCCTCAATCAAACAACCTTCATCAATTGAAGTATATGGGCCAATATACGAATCGATAATCGAAGTATTATTCTTGATAGAAACTGGCCCCCTTATCTCCGAATTTCTAATAGTACAACCTTCTCCCATATAAACTCTTCCGCTAATATCAGATCCTTCCTCAATCTTGCTTCCTATTTTTGACTCAAGATTTCTATCCAAAAGATATTGGTTTGAATCAATCCAATCGTCAAATTTTCCGGGATCAAGCCATTTATCTTTATACTCTTGAACTTCCACTTTATATCCATGCTTAATAAGCCACATGTAGGGAGATTTTATTTCCAGTTCTCCGCGATCAGAAGGCATTATTTTATCTTTCCCGGAAAAACATTTGAAAACATTACTGTCAAAGAAATAGAGACCCGGAATTGCAAACTCGTTTGGCGGTTTCTGAGGTTTTTCGAGATAATCGACAAGTTCACCTTTTTTATTGAAAACGGGAACACCTAACCTCGAATTATCTTTACACTTAACCATAGTCACCATTCCATTGGGTTTTTTGTCTGAGAAATAATCAACTTGAGCTTTTATTCCGCCAGTAAAAATATTATCGCCAAGGTGAAACAGAAATGATTCTCCTTTAAGGTCTTTCTCGCAGATCTTAACAATATCAGCAAGGCCTCCACGGGGGTTTTCCTGCAAAATATAGGTAAATTTGAGCCCCCAGTTACTTCCGTCACCCAAATATTTCTTGGCAAGATCAAGCCCACCAGGATTATATGTAATCAACACATCCTTAATACCAGACGAGGCAACTGACTCAACCGGATAAAAAATGAGGGGTTTGTTGGCAACGGGAATGAAATGTTTATTGACATAGAAGCTCATCGGCTGCATTCTTGTTCCCATTCCACCCGTAGGTATAATTGCTTTCATAAATTAAATTTTGAGATTTTTAAGATATTCCCTAAATTTACCATTAAGCTCGGTGTGTTTCAAAGCAAATTCTACCACAGTTTTAAGATACTCAAGTTTATTCCCCGTATCGTAATATTTACCATCTTTGATTTCAACACCCAGAACATGCTTACCATCCTCAAGCATCAATTTCAAAGCGTCATTGTAATAAAATTCTTGACCTTCGTTCAAATTCACCAAAACCTCATCTAAATAATTAAAAATGTCCGGAGTAAAAATAAATCCCGAAACGGTGGCCAGATCAGATGGAGTTTTTTCTTTGCCTGGCTTTTCTACAATAATGTTTGCATCAATTACTCCGGGTTCGAGCTCTTTTCCTCCCACAAAACCGTATCTTATATAGTCTTCATCTTTTTCTGCTTTAACTCCGCTGAGGCAACTATATCCATATTTTTCATAGGCAGCAATTAATTGTTTGAATCTTGAGGGACGTGCCACAATAAAATCGTCACTCCATGTATAAATGAATGGCTCATCCCCAATGATGGTTCGTACATTTAGAAGCGGTGTGCCGTTCCCATATGGCCCCTTTTGTCTAACATAGATAAAATTAGCCATATTGGCAATCTTTTCTACCTCCTCGAGCATTGAGCGTTTTCTCTCCCCACCTCTTTTTAAGTTTTCAACCAAATCAAGGTTTGGATAATCAAAATGATCCTCGATTGTACGTTTATGATAACCCGTAACAATTATTATGTCTTTTATTCCAGCATCAACCAACTCTTCCACAATGTATTGAATAATCGGTTTATCCACAATCGGAAGCATCTCTTTAGGCATAGCCTTGGTTTGCGGAAGAAACCGCGTGCCAAAGCCTGCCGCTGGAATCACGGCTTTTGTGATCTTTTGCATTGTGAGCACGGCAATTATATCACGACCTGATGATCAACGAGAATATTATGGTCAGTCCCAAAATGGCAACTGCCAGGTATTCCAGAAATATTTCAAAATGAAAATCTTTATGGAGAATATGGTGAACTACCCCCCAAGCAACGTATGCCGCGGCCGCAGCAACCGCAATACTTAATTGAAAGTTTTTGTCATAGGAAAAAAGTATCAGACCGGCAAACCCAGCAAAAAGTATGCCGAAAAGCGACAGGAAGTGTGGTAAATGTTTAACGAATGACCTCATATAATTTGCCCCGCTTTCAATATTAATATAACAGCCAAAATCATTCCAAGATAGGCTATGTGTGCCAAAGTACGTCCCCCAATCCTGGCAATTCTTCTACGTCTTACAACGATTAAATCTATCGATAAAACCAAAAGAAGTAATCCAACTATTCCAAGGGACAAATTTTTGGTAAAGGCAAAGGGCGAAGAAACTGATTTGGAGATACTAGGCACCACCTCCGTTTGCGGAATCGGCGAGGAAGTGGCAACTGTCAAAACAGGGGCTGGGCTGGGAGCAATCTCTTTTGCCTCGGCAAGCGGAATAGAGGGAGCACCAGAGAGGGCTGTTCCAAAAAACTGAACTATTATAGTTGTATCGGCACCCGCAAGAGACCCCTCAACCACCCCAATCCCTACTTCCTTGTAGTGCGGATTTAAAATATTTTCTTTGTGGGTAGGTGAGGCCATCCAAGCATTTACGGCACTCGCCGCATCGGAAAAGTCCCGGGCTAAATTTTCCCCTGCGTATTGATACTTATATCCGAAGCTTAAGAAAAAACTCCATGGGCTGGTTCCGTCAGGAGCAAAATGAGCCCAATAACCCTTTGCAATCATGTCATTCCCCTTGGCGATAGCTGCCGAATCCAAAATTGTATTTTCCGTTAAGGGAGATAGACCGTTTGCTTCTCTCTGAACATTAGTTAAACGAATCACTTCTAATGGTGCAATATTGGCTGCATAACCGAGAACCTTGGGGAACGAGGCATATCCAAGGCTAAGAATAAGCTGAAATCCAATAAGAAACATTGCAATCAAACCGAGACTTATCGGATGCAGAATTCTAGCCTTCTGGTTATTACTCTCATGAGGAATGAAAAGATGCACTAATAGTTTTAATGCAGACATTTACTATTCATTATATCCACTCGGGCGGGTCTTGTGCCAGAGGTACGCGGTTTTAACTATATCGTTAATTGAATATTTTGGCTGCCAGCCCAGTTCACTTTGAATTTTCTCTATATCCGCACATAAAGAATTCGCATCCCCTTCCCTTTTGGGTAAAACTTTTACATTAATTTTTAAGCCGGTTACCTCTTCCACAGATTTGATTACCTCCTTGTTTGAATAACCCTTACCCATTCCGGCGTTGTAGAAATTACTTTGGGAACCGGATAAAAGTTTCTCCATCGCTATTGAGTGTGTCCCAACCAAATCCAAGACATGAATATAATCGCGTACACAAGTTCCGTCAGGGGTCGCATAATCATCGCCAAAAAGTGTAAATTCGGTGCTCGCAAGGCCCGACTTAATAATATTTGGGATAAGATGGCTTTCCTCCGGATGATCCTCACCAATATTGCCGTCAAGTGCCGCACCAGCCGCATTAAAATATCTGATGGAAATAAATTTTATTCCGTAAGCAGCATCATAATCCTCCAACATTCTTTCCATAATATATTTTGTTTCTCCGTAGGGATTTAGGGGGTTTTTGGCATCGTCTTCTTTTATCGGCACTCTTACCGGATTCCCGTAAACCCCGGCGCTACTGGACAAAATTATCTTATTAACATCATATTCCTTCATTGAATCAAGAAGATTCATAAATCCATAAACATTATTCAGATAATATTTGGCTGGGTTTTTATAAGATTCTCCCATTTGAATAAAACTTGCCATGTGAATAACTCCGTCAAATTTTTCGGATGAAAGAAGACTATCTAATTTTTCTTTCTGGGTAACCAAATCAATTTGCTCCAGACGAAAATCGGCAACGGACTGTCTGTGACCTTGAGAAAGGTTATCAAGTATTACCGGGTCAAAACCTTTTGTTTTAAGCTCACGGACCATGAAGCTCCCAATATACCCAGCTCCCCCAGTAACCAATATTTTTTGCATTTTTTTCAAGTCAAATCAAATTTTTCAACCAGCGAATAAATTTTCTTTGAAAGCTTGGATGGTAAATAATATGCAATCAAGACAACTAAGGCTGCTCCACCTCCATCAAAAAAGACGTCGCGTACCCGCGCTTCCCTCCCTTGAGTAAATATTTGATGAAACTCATCAGTGGCGCCATAAAAAGTTGTCAAAGCTACTGCTAAAATTGCCGCCCTTTTTCTATCTATCTTATTCACTCTAAGAGCTCTATAAACCAAAATTGAAAGAACCCCAAAAAGAAGAACGTGGCCGGTTTTCTTAACAGCAAAATCTTGCCAATAAATTGCCGAGGCAAGGGGAACTGTTCCAGAAGATAAATGAAAAATCAGGCCGGCCCATAAAATCACGGGGAGCCAGGCACTTAATTGCTTTTCAATCTTTACACTCATACCTAGAGATATTATATATCATTTTGCTTCCGTGAACCTTTCACCGATCTGATTTCCAAGTACACAGATAGGCCGATAAAAATCACCCCCGCCCCGATTAAAACAAAGGCAAGAATTGGGGGTTTACTTTCAACATCTGGGGATTGTGAGGGCACTGGGGTTATAAACACACTCTCAATTCCCAAAACTTCAGGGCTTCCTGTCAGGGTCGGCTTTTGAGTTGGGGTGGCTGTTGATGTTTTTACAGGAGCGGGGGTGGAAGTTTTGGTCGGGGCAGGGAGAGGTGAAGGAGTAGAAGTTGGTTGTGGGGTCACCGTTGGTGTTGGAAGGGGTGTGGGACAATCGAAAGAGACAATATCTCCTTGCTCTGTAGAGGAGGTTAATAAAACCCAGTTTGAACTTCCGTCGGGTGAACGGCTGATAGACCCGGCGGATGTCGGGCTTTTTAAAGTGTGTCCTGTTCCATACGCTATTGAGTCCACCGTATCATCACCATTCTTTAATGTCACGGTATCACCGCTATCAGCCAACCAGTGAGAGGATAAACTAATGACTTTATATACACTTCCATTTACGGTCTCGCCATCACAAAAGAATTTATTCTGGGTATCGGAACCAAAATTAACTGAATAATTTTTTAGGGACGCTGAATCGGAACTAATGTTATAAATCTCAACCCATTCCGGGTCCGATGCGGGGCTCACTTCATTTATCACAACTTGAGCAAAAACTTTCGGTGCAAACAGAAGACTAAAAAACATAATTGATGCCAAACCCAACAAAACCTTAGTTACTTGATTCATTGAAGATATATTCAATTATTAGAATATATGAAACTGATTAAGATTACTACTTACGTGAAGAAATGTTAATTAAATTTAGTTATAAATCTTGGCTTGAATTATTGTCCAGCCTGAATAGTGATCATTCAGTGAAACATTCATTGCCCCCGGATATTCAGGATCATTTATTTTGAAACTGTCCCCATCTACGGATCTTAATACTACCCAATGATCAGAAAAATGTGTAGAGGCTGGGCCACCATTAATAGAAAGTCCCACAATTACCGCCTTCCCCGAATTCAAAGCATCTCTAAGTTGAGAAAGCGAAGGATCATTATAATCAGTCGCACCATGACCATTAGCACTAGGGCCGGGACTATCAAAAAGCGCTGTTCCCGGAAAAAAATTATCTGAATTCACAGCAACGTCTCCCGGAGTTAATGATCCTCCATAATGAGACGTAACCATCGCGTAGGAAGTTACTAAACAACCAACTTTTGCAACCGAACAAGCTCCACCGCAACCACTCCCTTGTCCATTTATTAGGGAGTTTCCCCAATTTGCATCCCTCTGGTTGTAATATTTTCCCCAATCGTCCGATAAATCCTGATGTGGAAGAATAGAAATTCCAACCGATTCAGCGTAATTAGCAAGCGACGCCAATGCTGCTTGAGCTCGAGCCAAAATTGACTGGTATTTTGCTTCACTGTTTTGTGTCGCCACTAATAAATTATTTTTAGCAGCCTTTTGGGCATTCAAATTTGCTTGCTGGATAGTAAGTTGCTTCTGTAAAGTTTCCTGATCTTGTTTTTCCCCTTGATAAGTTGTTTGGGCCTCCGTTAATTTTTTAAGTAAACCCCTATCCTCCTCTTCTATTTTTTGCAAATAATGAAATCTTTGAGTTGCATCATTAATATCGGTTGCATTAAGGATAAAAAAGAAATTATTTTCAAATCTTGAAAGTTTATAGGTTTCTACAGCCCTGCTTGAAAAAGCTTTCGTTAAATCGTTTAAAGAAACTTCAAGTTGATCAATCCTCCCACCAAGAAGTTCTATTTGAGCTTGTGTCTGATTAATCTTCAATGTGGCGAGTCTAATTTGTGCATTAAACTGGGCAATTTGGTTGGCTAAAGTGTTTGCCTGACCTTGCAGTTGTGACACCTTCTGTTGACAGAGATCTGTAAGTTTAGTTAAACAACCTTGATCACCGGAGTCGCAAGTACTGTCACATGATTCCTGCGCAAGAAGAACCGACCTTGTTCCCAGAAGTATAAGGCTTAGGAGAATTGCAACGAGGAATAATACTTTTTTTCCATAAAATCTCATCGTGATTTTCTGACTCTCGAAATTGCCAGTAGACTCCCGGAAACTGCCAAAACTATTCCACCCAAAAGCTCTATTCCTAAAATCGTTCCAAAAATGGTTAAAATTCCTAAAGCATCCCTTGGAAGAATTGGAATTTCACCAAAATAAGAAACCAAAGTTGGGGCTGAATATAAAACTGCAATAAAACTTAAGATCCAGCCGACTAAAACACCTACTACGGCATAAATAATTGCCTCAAGTATTATCGGGCTCCTGATGAAAGATTTTGTAGCGCCGATTAAATCCAATATTTCTATTTCTTCCCTGCGCGTGGCCATTCTCATCGTAATTGTTATAAGAAGTACGGTAAAAGAGGCAAGAGCTAATACTCCGGTAAATACTCCTCCACCAACGCGAACGTAGGTTGTTATAGTCCTAAGCCGTGAAACAACGTCATTCAAACTGGCTTCGCCTCCAACCGCAGCGGTAAAACCAACTGAATCAACAATACTCTCACCTTTGGTTTGATTAATAATATCTTGGGCAAAGGATAAATCGGTTACGGAAAATTCAAGTGAGGCGGGGAAAATTGAAGGGCTAACAAGTTGCCCCAAAAGCGGATTGTCACTCGTAGCTTTTTTGTAAATGGACAGGGCCTCTTCCTTACTTACATATTTAACATCTTTAATTTTCGTGTTGGCTGCAAGTTTATGCTGCAAATCAGCAACTTGGGCATCCGAGGCATTGTCTTTAAGAAACGCAATAACTTGAGGGCGTGTTTCAAAATAATTTAAGAGTTGGGACGAAGAATAAACAAGAACGGAAACAAATGTTGCAACAAAAAAGGTAAGGCTTAGGACAAAAATCGCCGCAGCTGCCTGAAACGGAGCCCGCTTTATGTAGCCAAGCGCAGTTTTGAAGTGATTATTAAACATTACTTAATTGTACCACCCACTATATGAACCTCGCGTTTTTTATATTTTTTAATAATTTCAAGATTATGTGTTGCCACAATAACGGTCTTACCTTCTTTATTTATTTTTTCAAATAACTGCATTATTAAGTCGGCTGTATCCCAATCAAGGTTTCCCGTCGGTTCATCCGCTAAAAGAAGTTTTGGATTAACGCTTAATGCACGCGCAAGGGATACCCTTTGAAGTTCACCGCCGGAAAGCTGCGAAGGAAATAGTTCCGCCTGCCGCAAGAGTCCCGCAAGTTTAAGAACATGTTTAACTCTCTCTCCCCAATCGGTCTCGGGGATACCTATCACAGCCAGCGCTACTTCCACATTTTCGGCAACTGTACGTTCCGACAGAACTTTGAAATCCTGAAAAACTATACCAATTTTTTGCCGAAAATACGGCAAATCTTTCTCTTTCAAATTTTTAACATTTATTCCGTCAACAATCACTTCCCCACTATCTGGAGATATCTCCCCCAAGATTAATCTAAGAATTGTGGTTTTACCTGCACCGGACGGGCCGGTTATAAAAATAAATTCACCGCTTTCCACCTCAAAGGAAATACTATCCAAGGCAGTAACATTGCCAAACTTTTTTGTAACCTTATTAAATTTAATGATATTTTTCTTTTCTTGAGACATTGGAAACCACTTAAGCCTATCAGATGAAAAGGAGAATTACCAGCCGCGAAGGAAATCTTATTGAACTACTTGAATTTTAGCTACATCCATGAGCCAGGGTGCATTCTTGGAGGCTAAGGTTTGACCCCAAACTTGAACTTTTTTACCGACAAAGCGGGAAAGGTCAACCACACTTGAGGTTAAATATACGTAATGACTTGGGCCACTGTCATTCTCCAAGTGTTGAGTACCTTCACCATTAATTCCGCCGTCTTTAAGATTCCCTGTAGCATTATCATATTTTGTCTTTGGATCAAGCACTCCGGCCTCGGTTGACGTAACTTTCACTCCAGAGGCGCCTCCACCATTTCTATTTATTATTTTTGAAGAAATTAACCAAGCACTACCAACCCCAAGAATAACTACGGCAAAAGCAACAACAACATACGGCCAAATTTTATTTTTGCTCACACTCTTAATTGTCTCTTGCACCGGAGGAACTATTGGAGTTTCCATACCTCAATATACTATATTTTTAACTCCGCATCAATGAATTCATCTATTTCGCCATCAAGGACCGCATCTGTATTGCCCGTTTCGACATCTGTACGCAAATCTTTCACCATTTTATAAGGATGGAGGACATAACTTCTAATTTGATTGCCCCACGAGGCCGGCCGATAGTCTCCTTTTATATCTTTCTTAACTCCCTTTGCTTTCTCCTCCTCCAGGAGCCAAAGCTTTCCCCGAAGCAAACTTAAGGCTATTTTTCTATTTTGCTCCTGAAAGCGCTCAGCTGAAGCGGTAATTACAATTCCCGTTGGAATATGTGTTAGACGAACGGCTGTAGCCACCTTATTTACGTTCTGACCACCATGCCCTCCTGCATGAATGAATTGCCAATCCAGGTCGGTATCTTTGATATTAATATCCGCTGCATCCATTTCTTCCAGCTCCGGCATGACCTCAACCAAGGCAAACGAGGTCTGGCGAAGCTTATCGGCATTAAACGGGGATTGGCGCACCAGACGATGGGTTCCCGCCTCGCCCTTAAGGTAGCCATAAGCATAACGTCCGGTTACACCAAAGGTAACAGTTTTTATACCTGCCTCCTCCCCGGCAGTATACTCAAAAGTTTCCGTAATCCAGCCACGCCGCTCACAAAAACGCATATACATTCGCAAGATCATGGATACCCAATCCATAGCCTCAGTTCCACCCTGACCGGCATGAATAGAAACAATAGCGTTCTTGCTATCATGCTCGCCGGAAAGGTAGGCTATCATCTCCAACTTTCCCAAAGCTTTCTCAGCTTTTTTCGCTTCAACTTCATCAGGAACTTCCTTGAGAATTTCTAAAGTTTCCGTCAGGTTTTCAACTTCGGAAACCTCTTTTTTTAAATCACTAAGCTCCTGCATAACACGCCGGGCGTCCTCGGGATTGCTCCAAAGATCGGATCTTACAGATTCAAATTCGAGAACTTCAATTTTCTTTCTCTTACCGGCTAAATCAACCGCCGATTTAAGCTTTGTGAGCCTATCAATTAATTCATTCATACCTGAAGTATATCAAACTAAGGAGCACAAAGAATATTTTTGACCTGTCTCAGATCATCCGGAGCCAAATTTTGCAAAGTTTCTACAGCATTTTTAATTGTAGTATTTTCTTTTGCAAAACTTACTGGTATTTGAGTTTGGACACCAAGAACCTGAATCAATTTGGACCTACCGGCGTCCAGTACCTGGGCCAATGGAGCTGGAGGATTTTTCCACCCCAAAACTTCGGTTAGAGCAGTCTTACCACCAATCAAAAGAAAACCTTCCAAAATTAGCGCCAAAAGAAATCCAAAGAATATTCCAATCACTCCCCCCTTAAGAGACCAATTCACATAATGCTTCCTAAAGTTAGCCATTACCAAAATAAGAAGAAAAAGTAAAAAAATTATTGCTCCCGCTTGCCAATAAGGGATGGGTATAGAAAATTTACCTAAGTTTAAGGTAAAAGTTTTGAATAAAAATTGGACAGACTGAAACATAACACCATTTTATCACAATGGTTACCCTGCTGGGGTTTCAGTGGGAGTAGGAGTTTCTGTTGGTGAGGCTTCCGGGGTCTCAACCGGCTTTGGTGTCGCGCCCTTCTTAAGTCCGGTTACAACTACTACATCAAAAGTTGGTGATGTTGCAGTGCTGGTTGTAACTGTCTGATAAATCGAATTTAATTTTTGAGTGATTTCACTAACAACTCCACTATCGAGAGTGCTGGAAAATGTAACCGTGGTTGCCGTAACGGTTGAATCACTATTGGTAATTTTTATATCTGTGTATCCCAAGTTACCAAGTTGGGTCTGGAGATAGGCTGCTTCCCCCGCAATACCTGTCCCGTTCTGAACTTGAATTTGAATTTTTGTTTTATCCACGTTTGCTGCAGGAGACGGAGCCAGCTCACCTGCCTGATTCGAAGAGGGAGTAGTTAAATTATCAAACGGAGAAGCTCCAGTTGATGTCTCAGTTGATTTTTTACTTGCACTTTTGTAAATAACAAAACCCAAAATTGCAACAAGCACTAATATTCCAACAATTAAAAGGGTTTTTGCTCCATTGGATTTCTTTTCTCCACCAACTGTCGGGAAGGAAACACCGCTTGGAGATTCTGGTTCATGAAATGGAGCCGGTTGTACTTGTTGCTCTGGTTGTTCCTGTTCAACTTTCTCCTGTTCAGCCGGCTGATTTTGGTCTTCTTCCATACTAGTGCGCAAGTATAAACGCACTTTTTGTCTTTTGTCAACCCCAAATAGAAACGAGTGTATAATCCTGGTATGTCAAAATTAGAAATGTTCGATTCTGCTCCAAAATTTTGGGGAAACTTACTGGAAGAAAATCCAATTATCGCCTTAACGGGAATTACATATACACTTCAACCTCACGGAATTCCGAGTAATAATCAATTAATCCAAGAGTACAGCGGAATGCTTCTTGATACGGAGTTACAAGAAGGTAAATGGCCGTATTTTAGACCAATTTGGCATAGTAGACCAGAAAATGAATTCGATCCGCAAACTTTTGCGGTAGGTTCTCTCGTCTATATTTGGCCAAATAAAGATGAAGGCCAACCTTATCTAGAAACAAAGCTCTATGCAAAACATTTAAATTACGAACGGGAAATGTCTCTTAAAGATCTTGAACGATATGGAATAAAACCTATGGCGATGGTAATGACAGATTTTGATTGTCAAAACAATGAACAAAATCTCCAGAAAATTATAACTACTCTAAAGAATACTTATAAGTCTTCTGATTGGACTATATTTATAACTGAGCAGTCATTCCATGTGGTTTTTAAAGAATTTGTAAACCCAAAAAACATACCATGGCATTATGGAAAAATTATAAAAGCATTTGCTTTAACTGAAGATGGTAACAAAAAGTATTTTTTTGAAAAAATTGGATGCGATTTACAACAATTTTATAATAAGCCCGATAAAATAAGGGAAACTTGTGGATTTATACTCGAAAAAATCTCCCATTATGACGACCCTTCCCCGAATGGAGTACATTATATAGTTGATTTAAGATGGATAGCACATTCCCTTATGGAACTACTCCAGTATATTGATACCGGAGAGGGTAGTTTTGGGTTTCTAAGAATCAGTGACAAAAGTGGAACAGGAAGTCCTCCAAAAATAGTATTTATGAATCTCTCTGCAACTTCTCCATTAAAATAGAATAAAAACGTAGGTTATGTATCGTAGCAAGTCGTCCGGCTGTAAAATCATTTATTTTGAATAGATGCGCCAGGTATGCTTTTGAATACTTCTTGCAAAGTAGACAGTCGCAAGCAGTACTTACGGGTGTTTGATCTTTACAATATTTTTCCTTACCCGGTGTATAGAATGAATAAAAATTTTGTACATTTAAGTTTATGCTCTCAATCGAATCAAAATTGTATACATATAATCTCTCGTGTCTAGCGTCTCTGGTCGGTAAAACACAATCAAAAATATTAAATCCTAATTTCGCACACTTAACAATTTCCTCCGGTTTTCCAATCCCAAGTCCGTAAAGAAAGTAATCTTGTGGGGAATTCCTCGCTATGACTTTCGCACTTTCGAAATTAATCTTTCCATTCACAAAAGGCCAACCTCCCCATCCTAATCCGTCAAAACCGATTTTTACAAGCTCTTTGGTACAATATTCCCTCAAATCCATAAACTCCCCACCCTGCACCACCCCAAGAATATAAGGACGGTTTTTAATTAAATTTCTTTCTTTGCAAATTTTTTCAAATTCTGCCTTTGATCTTCTTGCCCAATCAAGTGTTCGCTCAACCGAAATTTTTGCCTCGGCATAGGGAACGGCAGGGTCTGTAAAATCATCCAAAACAATAACCATGTCGCTATTTAGCTTCATTTGAAATTCAATGGATTTTTCCGGAGTTAAAATTTTTTTCTTATTTTTTGAAGGATAAAAAACTACACCTTCATCTATAATTTTTCCTTTAATATTTTTGGATTTAATAACCGACATTACCTGAAACCCTCCGGAGTCAGAAATTACCGCCCCCCGCCAATTCATAAACTCTCTTATTCCGCCAAATTTTTTTAATACGTCGGTTCCTAATTCCTGCCAAAGATGAAAAGTATTAACTAAAATTCCCGGGGTCTTGGTGCTTTCTAAATCAGACGTATCTAAAGAGTGTACAACGGCGCGTGTTGCGTCAGGAAAAAATACAGGCAAAGGTAGGTTTCCATTTTTGGATTTAAAAAATTTTCGCGTCATACAAGAAGTAATATATTATATCCCAAGGGTCGGGTCGGGGTGGTCAGTCCCTCCCATCTTATCAATCTCGGCAATCTCGCTTACCGTAAGATTATGGTTTTTTTCCAAGCGCTTCAAACCAATTGCGAGCCACGGAGCAATCTGCATCTCCGGTGTAATTCGTCCATATCTCATGCCACTCTTATAGGCTTTCTTAATAATATCCAGCCTAATTTCATCCGGATTGAATAAAATTTCACTCATGGTGTGGAATTGTACTATTCCACTTTCAGGAGTTCAACTTCAAAAATTAATGTAGAATTTGGCGGAATTGTCCCCATATCGGCCGAGCCATAGCCGAGGGAGGGAGGAATTGTCAACTTTCTCTTTCCGCCAACTTTCATTCCAACTACTCCCTGATCCCATCCTTGAATCACTTCCCCCGCGCCAAGATTAAAAGTGAAGGGCTGATTACGGTCGTAGGAGCTGTCAAATTTGGTTCCACCCGTCAAGGTGCCGGAATAATTTACCGTAACACTTTTACCACCCACAGCCTCCGCACCGGTTCCAACTACCTCATCTACAATTTCCAATTGATCGTTCATATTTGTATTTGCCGAAACACTTGCTTCAGGAGTTCCCGAAGTTTCCACTCCCAAAGTATTAGTGTCTATATTAGCAGGAATTTTATAAACAAAATATCCCCCAACCACAATCAGGACAATTAGAAAAATCATGACCAATAAATATTTTTTGTCCACGAAGAAGATTATATCAAGCCAAACCTCTTGCGTCACGTAGTGTCTTAATATTCCCTTGAATAGAAGCAAAATCCCTAAGTGCTTTATTTATATAATACCCATTATCTTTTTTTGCGTCTCGGGGGAGATTTTTCGGATTTGCATGAATCCGAACTTTACCTATATCAAGAACAATGAGACTAAAACTACCGTCGGGATTCACTTTAATATGAAACGGGCCATCACTCATAAGTTCTACTCCCATTCTGTTTGCCAGATCAAGCAGCTTCCCTGCCTTTTTTCCTACTTCATCAATTGGAATCTTTACAAATTCACCGTCCATTGGTAGCGTATCGCGTTCTATAATTGCATCGATTTTCTGATCGTAAACACTCCCGCCATTGGCAATAAGGTTTGTTGTGGCCACTTTATCCAAACTCATTTTCCAAGTATTATCGACAACCGGAAGTTTTCCTTCCTTTAAAGTCTTCCATGCAAATTTGTAAATATCGGAAAATTCTAATCCTTTCGTATCAAAACCAATTAATGTAGGTAAACAAAATGTTTCAATCTTTCTTGTAAAAAGGCTCATTTCCTGTTCATTCAAATCAAAAAAAATGTAGCTTTTAGTTTCAAATCCCTCACGTGTTCGGGGAATTGGGATCTCACACTTTATGGTTATCCCCTCCAAAGAAATTAGATTTCGTTCAGTTGTCATACAAATATGGGGACATTTTACACCTTAGGAATTTAAATTATTTGTTGGGGTAAATCGTTAGATTTTGACAACCCCAGCGCAGACAATATTGCCGCCATCAAAATAATAAAGCCACCCAAATACACATTTATTTTAAGTACTTCTCCGAAGAACAAAAATCCAAAAAAAGAACCAAAAACAACCTCCATTGGAAGAATTAGTGTACCCACCTGAGCCTCTACAAATTTAAAACCTCTTATTAGAAGAAACGCAGCAGCCGTTAAAGAGGCCGCAAAGAGTACTATCCAAATCCAGGGAACCACATCCTCAAGCACGGGTAATTTCTCACCAATAAACATTGATACACCAAAACACAGCAATAAGGCGGTGGCATTGTCCAAAACTATCATTTGAAATTCAGGGTAATTACCAGACACCTTTTTTGTCAAAGTATTCCAAAATCCCAATAACAATCCCGCTAAAAGTGCAAAAAAAACATAAATGTTTCTAGCAAAAGTTATATCTGACTTGTAAATTAAAAACAAACCAATAAATAACAGCAATAAAGATAATATTTTGTTTAGGTTTAATTTTTCTGAAAAGAATATTTTCCCCGATAGAATTCCTCCCAAAATCATTGTTGAATATGTCAGAAAATATGTAGTTCCAATAGCTAGGTGATTAAAAGCCAGAAAGGTCAATACGGGCTGAAAACTTGCAGGCAAAATCCATAATGCAAACCATTTTAGATCTTCCCTGCGGATTTTTTTCCAAGTAACTTTTTTGGAGATAAAAAAAAGAAATACTATCAACAATAAAAATGATGATTTAACCCAACTTTGGGAAAACGGAGCAAATTCCCTTATATATCTCGAGAAAACTCCAACGAGACCATAAAGTGCTGCAGAACACAATAATAAAACTGAACCTGTAATTTTTTTATTGATAAATTTCATATCTAACCAGGAAGTTTTGGATAGTGGCAGTGCTTCCACTTTTTACCCGACCCACACCAACAGGGATCGTTTCTTCCAAGTTTTTTAAGTTTTGGATCAACTACACCTGTTTTATCTGTTGTATCTAAATTTTCTTTCATTGCACTTGGCGGAACTTCCGGTTGGGGCATGGCAACACCGATACGGAAAATTCTGTGGGAAAGCTCTTCATCAATTCTATCAACTAAAACTTCAAACATGTTGTAAGCTTCGTTTTTAAATTCAACCAAAGGATCACGCTGTCCGTAAGCTCTTAAAGTTACTCCTTCCCTAAGATCATCAATGTGATCAATATGGTCCATCCAAAGATGGTCAATGGAACCAAGGTATGCATATTTTTCAATCTCACGCATAACCTTTTCCCCGACATCTCTTTCTCTTTTTTCATAAACATCAATCAAAATTTTTTCCAGAAATTCCTGTTTGTTATCGGCTTTATCTATTTCAGTCTTAATTCTTTTAAGCGAGGTATCATCAAACGGAACTATTTCTGCTAAAGCAACTGCCAAATCGGTGTCCAGCATCACTGATTTTTCAATTTGGTGTTCAAGTTTTTCCAAAACCTCTTCTTTAACATTATCTGAATCAAGAATTCTGCGACGTAACTTATAAATAATTTCTCTTTGTTGATTAGCGACGTCATCAAACTCAACTAAACGCTTGCGTATATCGAAATGAAAACCCTCAACTTTTACTTGGGATTGCTCAATTGCGCGACTTATTAGTCCGTTCTCAATCGGTTGATCCTCGGGAAGATTAAGTCTATCCATTATTCCACTAATCTGCTCCCCACCGAAAATTCTCATCAAATCGTCTTCCAATGAAAGATAAAACCTCGAAGATCCCGGGTCTCCCTGACGTCCGCTTCGGCCTCTAAGCTGATTATCCACACGGCGGGCTTCGTGTCGTTCGGTCCCTATTACATGAAGTCCGCCCACCCTAACCACTTCCTCGTGCAGTTCCTGCCATTTCTTATGTTCTTTTGAACTTACGGGGGGCTCTTCCCCGCCAAGAACAATATCAACTCCGCGGCCCGCCATGTTGGTGGCAACAGTTACAGCGCCGGGTTTGCCCGCTTCGGCAATAATTTCAGCTTCTCTTTCATGGTTTTTTGCATTCAAAACATTGTGAGAAATTTTCTTACGCTTGAGGTATTCGGAAATTATTTCATTCTTTTCAATTGAAGTTGTCCCAACCAAAACAGGTTGTCCTTTTCTATGAAGATCCCCAATTCCCTCCACAATCGCACCGTATTTCCCCCTAAGAGTTTTATAAATTACATCCGGTAAGTCCTTTCTAATCATATCGCGGTTGGTAGGAATAACCACAACATCCAATTTATAAATTTTCCTAAACTCCTCTGCCTCGGTTGCGGCTGTACCTGTCATACCGCTTAAATGTTCGTACATTCTGAAGTAATTCTGGAAAGAAATTGTCGCCAGAGTTTTACTTTCCTGTTGGATCGTCACCCCTTCTTTTGCCTCAACCGCTTGATGAAGTCCGTCACTCCAACGCCTTCCAACCATAAGTCGTCCCGTAAATTCATCAACTATGGTCACCTGATTATCCTTAACAACATAATCCTTATCGCGAAGATAAAGAGTTTTTGCTCTAAGTGCGTTCTCTATATGATGAATTGAGTCAAAATCTTTCTCATATAGATTATCCACCCCGAGTATTTTTTCTACTCGAGTAATTCCTGTTTCCGTTAAGGTGGCGCTTTTGGCTTTTTCATCAATTTTGAAGTCTGTATCAGGATTTAATTTTTCAACCATTGATGCAAACTTGTAATATTTTTGAGTTGGTTCCGTGTCGGGAGCAGAAATAATAAGCGGGGTGCGCGCCTCATCTATTAAAATCGAATCAACCTCATCTACAATCGCAAAATAATGCCCCCGCTGAACCATTTCGGCAAGAGAGGAAACCATGTTATCGCGCAAATAATCAAAACCAAATTCATTATTTGTCCCATAAAGAATATCGCAGGCATATGCAACTTTTCTTTCACTGGGTTTTAAATGAGCCAGCCTTTCATCACCATGACTGGAATCATAAAACTCCGGATCATACACAAAAGACTTTGTTTCCTGGATTATTGAACCTGTAGAAAGCCCCAAAAGATGAAAAACAGGACCATTCCAACCCGCATCTCTCCTGGCCAGATAATCATTAACGGTCACAAGATGAACCCCGCGCCCAGTAAGGGCCCTAAGATAAAGTGCCGGAACTGCAGAAAGAGTTTTTCCTTCTCCGGTTTTTTGCTCCGCCACTTTACCCTCAAAAAGCGCCGTTCCCGCCATCATTTGAACATCATAATGACGTTTACCAAGAACTCTGTCTGAAGCCTCGCGAACCAAAGCGTATGCCTCAGGAAGCAGATCTTCCAAGGTCTCACCTTTTTCTAAACGTTTTTTAAATTCCTCGGTTTTTTTCTTGAAGTCGGAATCTTTTATTTTTTTTGCTTTTGCCTCAAAAGAATTAATTTCATCAACAACTTTTTCAAGCCTACTAAGCTCCCGCGCATTAAGATCAAGAATTCTGGAAAATATATTCATGCGATTCTATTGTATCAGATTCGAAGCTACTTTGAGCACACAAACATCAAATTGGATACTGGATAAAAATAATTTACCTTGCTGAAAATCTTCTGAAGTTTTTTCCCAAACTCCAAAGCTTTAATCTTCTTTTCTTTATAATAAAGTCTATTAAAGATAATCAGTTTATTTTTGGTTAGGGATTTCAAAAATTTTTCGTCTTCAAATTTCTTTGGAAATTCGTCACCCCGGTATAAATCCACAATTACCAGATCATACCTGCCCGGGACAAATTTAGCGGCATCTTGAATTTTTATTTCGATATCACCATCTAGATTCAAATATTTTCTTCCAAGTTCAACTATTATTGGATCAATATCCACTCCCGTAATTTTTGCCCCTGGCCAATATTTCCGTATTAGTTTTGCCACAGTTCCTCCCCCCAATCCTAATATCAGAACATTTCGAATTTCGGATTTTGAACCACGAACCTTACGAAGGGTATCTTTCCACATTGACTCAACAATACCACCAGATTGCGTCAATCCATTGGCCTGAATGTAAGTTCCCAAGCCAAGGCTTCTGACCACGCAAAGATTTCCGTTAAATTTCGATTTCCGCTCCTCTAAAATCTTTGTTCCCAACATTTATTTAATTATAGCGCAAGCTGAGAGCATACTTGTTTCGGTTTTTATTTGGTGATATACAATTCATATGACAAGCATACCCCTTCCTGAAATCTTAAGGCCAAAAACTTTAAAAGATTTTGTCGGGCAGGAAAATTTGGTTGGAAAGGATGGTGTTGTTAGGAAACTTCTCGAAACAAAAGATTTTTTCCCATCTTTGATTTTTTGGGGACCACCCGGAACAGGAAAAACCACTTTAGCCCGAATCATTGCAAACACTTTAAAAAGAGAATTTTATGAATTTTCGGCTGTCAACACCAAGGTAAAAGATATTGAGATATTGATTAGGGACAAAAAGCAATTGAAATTAACGGACGCCCCAATTATTTTTTTGGATGAAATCCACAGATTTAATAAAGCCCAGCAGGATAAGCTTCTTCCCCATGTTGAACATGGGGACATAATTTTGATCGGCGCTACAACTGAAAACCCGTCGTTTGAAGTAATCAGCCCACTTCTTTCCAGGTGCCGGGTTTTAATCTTAGGCCAACTGTCGGAGAAAGATTTGCTGAAAATTTTGGGAAGGGCACTTAAACATTTAAAGAAAAAGTTAAATAAAGAGGCGGAAAAGTTTTTGCTGGAAGCAAGTGACGGCGATGCCCGCGTCATGCTAAATGTTCTGGAGATCGCTGGAAGCTTGGTGAGAGCTTCCACGATAAAAATTCCGGACCTCGAAACTGCTCTGCAGCGTCGTCAATACACTTTTGATAAACGCGGAGAAGATTTTTATAACGTAATTTCGGCATTTATTAAATCAATGCGCGCAGGTGACGTTGACTCGGCTCTTTACTACTTAGCAAGAATGGTCGCTGCTGGCCAAGATCCCCTGTACATTGCTCGTAGAATGGTTGTATTCGCAAGTGAAGATGTTGCTTCCCCTACTGCTCTAGTAGTTGCCAACGGAGTCTTTAGGGCCTGTGAGACTATTGGTTATCCTGAATGTCAAGAAAATCTGGCGGCTGGAACTGTTTATCTTGCCACAGCCAAAAAGGATAGGTCTGCATATGAAGCCTACATGAGAGCATTAGCAGATGTGAACCAATTTGGTAATCTCCCTGCTCCCCTCAAAATTAGGAATCCTGTTACAAAACTAATGAAAGATATTGGATACGGGGAGGGTTACGAAAAATATACAAAAGAGTCCTTGCTCCCGGAAAAACTAAGTGGTAAAAGGTACTATGTCAAAAAAGACAAAGAATAATTTCAAAAATCTTGCCAGATTCCTCTTTGAGATAGGAACCCTCAGAAAAATCCCCAGAGCTCATATGCAAACCCTTCTAACCAACGATCTTTCTGACAATATCGCGTCGCATTCATTTCGTGTATCAATAATTGGTTGGTTTCTGGCGCAGGAAGAAAAAGCTGATCCTTACAAGGTTACAATTATGTGTCTTTTGCATGACGTAGACGAGGCAAGAAGCGGTGATCAAAATTGGATTCACAAACGATATGTAAAGGTTTTTGATGATGAGATATCAAAAGACCAACTTGAGAGCCTACCTCAAAAGAATAAACTTCGCAGCATTGTGGAAGAATATAAAGAAAGAAAAACAAAGGAGGCAAAAATTGCAAAAGATGCGGATTTAATTGATCAAATCCTTCTTATTAAAGAATATATTTGGCAGGGAAATAAAGAAGCTGAAGGGTGGCTAAAAAAAGGCAAGGGTGCCAATCCAAACACCCACGTCAAAATGCTCAAAAGTAAAACCGCCAAAAAATTAGCCCAAAAAATTATAAATCAGGAACCGGGAGATTGGTGGAAAAATATTTGGACAGAAAAAAGAAGATAATTATTTATTATTCGGTTCAATCTTTTCCTTCCCCATCCATTTTTGAAGAACTTTGGGAATAAGTACTGAACCGTCTTTTTGTTGAAAGTTTTCCAAGATTGCCAGAGGAACACGTGACATGACAATCGCAGTCCCATTAATCATATGAACATATTCCGTTTCCCCGGTTTTTCTTCTAAATTTAATATTTAAATTTCTCGCTTGATAGTCTGTACAATTTGAAGTTGATGTAACCTCGCCATAATCACCCCTACTCGGCATCCAAACTTCAACATCAAACTTCCTGGCTGCCATTGCCCCAAGATCCCCTGTACACATTTCGAGAACTCTATAGGGAAGTTCTAACTCCCGATAAATTTCTTCCTCCATTTTTAGAATCAGCTCATGAAATTTTTCAGATTCTTCGGGCTTGCAATAAATAAACATTTCTGTTTTTGAAAATTGGTGTACCCTATACATCCCTTTTGAATATTTACCGTAAGCGCCAGCCTCTTTACGAAAACAATGGGAGTAACCAATATATTTCAGTGGAAGTTTGTCTTCCGGAATAATTTTATCTGCATAACTCCCAGCCAAAGTTACTTCAGCTGTAGCAATAAGACCCAAATCCTCTCCATCTATTGTGTAGGTTTGAGCTTCAGCACCTTTCGGCATATAACCGGTTCCCAAATAGTAGCGACTTTTTGCTAAATCCGGTGTAATTACAGGAAGAAATCCTTCTTTTGAAAGTTTATCAAAAGCATACATGGTGAGAGCCAATTCCAAACGAGCGCCATCACCATAAAGAAAATAAAATTGAGAGCCCGCAACTTTTGCACCAGTTTCAAAATCAAGTATCCCCAACTTCTTTCCAAGCTCTAGATGATCAAGTGGCTCAAAATCAAATTTTGCAGGTGTTCCCCACTTTCTTAATTCCACATTTTCCTTATCACCTTTCCCTACAGGAGACTTTTTTGAAGGAAGGTTAGGAATTCTGAATAGAAGTTCTTTGTATTCTTCCTCAACTGCTTTTAATTCGGGTTCTTTTTCTTTTAATTGCCCTCTAATCTTCCTACCTAATAATTTTTGTTTAACGGGTGCGTCTGCATTTTTATTTCTATTATACCGTAGCTTCTCTACTTCCGGAATCAGCTTCCTTCTTTTTTCATCAAGTTCCAGTACTTTATCGACAACTGAAGGATCAAGTTGCCTATCAGCAACTCCTTTTTTAACCAAATCTTTATTCTCACGGATGAAATTTATATCAAGCATAATTCGTCTTAGTATAAAGCTAAACTTGGAAAAACTCCATATAAATAAGGTTTATAAACATAAATTTGCGCTTTGTTATTAATATGTTACAATCCTCCGTATATGGAAACACTTCAAAATAGTGGTTTATGGCACGTATCTCTTATCGTGGAGGATTTAGAGAGACAAGCGGGACTAAAACCCGAAGATCTTGAAAATGAATTTACACACTTCACATATAAAGGAAGGCGAGTTATTGTCTCACATAGCTACGGAGAACATTTAGTTGTTAGCATGGAAGGGCCAGAGGACGTCGACCAAAAACAATTAATAGATGGCTTTTCTAGGGTTGTTGAGTATCAACCTTTCTGTAAGTATATTCTCCAACTTGGAGGGGATAAAACCCCCCCACTTCCTACTTATGAGTGGGACAAAGTTACTAAAAAGGAAAGATTTAAGGAATTAAGCAGAAGACCAGACGTTTCAGCCTTAGTTAGAATATAACAGACTTCTCGAAAATATAGCTTTTTCCCTTTTTCACAAAGATCTTCTTGTAATAATTTTTATGGGTAGTAAAAATAAATAGAGGATGCGTTCAGAAAGATTGGAGGTTGTCAGTTTAAAAGTTTTAATACTTCTAAAAGACTTTTGGGAGTCCGAAAATTGCAATCAGTGTAAAGATTATTGTGGTATCTCGTGTACATTATATCCCGGCTCTCAAAAGAGAGTTGTTGCTCTTTTTTCCGATATCCTCAATACAAAATTAACGTTAACACCACCAAGATATCAATGTTTAGCTAAAAATGCAGGGTTTTATGAAAAAAGGGAAGAAAGAGAACGAGAACTCGAACTTCTCGAAAAAGAACTAGAAAAATAACTCCAAATCACTAAAGTCCCAGTTCCGAAGAAATTCCCTGCATTGCAGTTAAAGCAATTTGAATAAATTTTAGAAGCGGAATTCCTAATTCTTTTTCGCAATTCTCAATTTGGGCTCTATCAACTCCTGCAGCAAAGGATTTCTGTTTCCACTTCCTTTCTACCGCGGGAGCATCAACTGAACCAAGCTTTTTATCCGGCCGTACCAATGCACAAGCAACAATCAATCCAGTGAGCTCATCGCAACAATAAAGCGACCACTGCAAATTATTTTCAGGTTTAGGCAATCCCTCCCTGTAACCCCAGCCATGAGCTGCAACAGCGTCAATAACCTCCTTTGGAAGACCTTCTCTCTCCAAAATTTTTAGGCCCTCAAGAGGATGTGTGTCTGGATACTTTTCGTAGTCAATATCATGAATCAAACCAATTAACCCCCAAAGCTTCTCATCTTCTTTAAAATAACGTGCCAAAGACACCATTACCGCCTCAACTGCGTAACAATGCTTACGTAGATTTACATTTTGTACGTTTGAATGTAGGAGCTCTAAGGCCTTTTGTTGGGAAATCATTTTTTACTTCCCTTCTTTATTAATCTCCAAACAATGAGTCTCCTTACCCAGTTTCCTACCACTGCCCATACAAAATAAACTGCTGTTATATAAACTATCCATTTAATAACGACGTAAGGATTGATCGTTGGAAAGATAAATCCAAGTCCGAAAATCAAAACCATCGCAAAAAGCGAAACCGCTATTGACTCTAAGACGTAGATTTGCTGCAGCTTCATCATTTTCCACTTTTTTTCCTCATCTTTCATAAACTACTCACCTCCTTTAATCTTTCAGTGACTTTATCAGTTCCTAAGTTCAAAATCAAAACTCCCGCCCGGGGACCATGTGTTTTTCCAATTAAGGAAAGGTAAATTGCGCTAAACGCATCCTTTGCCGGAACTTTCAAAGTCTTTGAAAGTTCATATAAAGAAACCTGAAGCTCTACCCCATCCTTCACTCGATCAATAAGAGGAATTATTTTACCCAGGTACTTTTTTTGTTCATCTGATAATTTTTGGGCAGCCTCCGGAATACTTTTTGTCATCTCAAATCTAAATTCACTCGGTGCATAATTTTCCAACCAAACTTTTGCATATTTTATCCTTTCTCCCAAAATCGAACTTTTACCGCCCATTTTTTCGGCAATCTCATCTTCAGCTAAACCCTGAGACAAATAATTGGCAACGTCTCTAAACCGCGGTACCGTAAGATTCTTTTCCTTTCTAGAAACTTCACCTATTTGAGATAGAACATAAGAACGAGATCCTTCCTCCCGTGCTTTATCATATTCATCAAAAAGGTCCGGAATTGCCATAGTTCCGTCAGGATCAAAATTACTTTGAGATTTAATATCAGCATTAACAAATAAAAATCTTGCAACTTCTGCCGGTAAAATTTTCACCAAATCATGAGCTTTAAGACCAAGACCTTTTGACGAGGACATTTTTTTGCCACCTATTAAAATAAATTCATACGGAAGTCTAAATGGTTCGGGATACTTAAAGACTTCCTTGCAAATAGCCATAGCGATATCGTAACTTCCTCCAGCTGAAGCGTGATCTTTACCCGCTCCTTCTATCGTTATTCCAATAACTTTCCAGTGCGCGGCCCAATCAACCTTCCAGGGAAGCTTTCCGTTTCCACCAAACGGGGAAACTTTTCCTTCATATCCACACCCTTGTGCCCAAGTTACCATATTGGGCTCACACTTATATGAAACTTCTTTTCCGTCCCAAGCATATACTCTGGTAGTTCCAAGTTTTTTACATTTCTCGCAAATCACTTGGAAAGGAAGCCAGCCCTTTTCCTTTTTCTGACTCCCCGATACTTTATGATAAATTTCCTGAATTTTTTCGGAATTATCCAGCGCCATCTTGATAACTCCGTCAAACTTACCTTGGTGGTAGAGCTCCCAAGAAGATATAATTCTTGCCTCAACTCCCAAGCTTTTAAGCGAGTTGGTAAAATCAGCCGCAAAATAATCAGCTATATTTTCATATTTCGGGTCGGGAGAGGGAATCATTTTTAGAGACATTCCCAAATACTTTCCAAACTCTTCCTTTAGGTTGTCGGGAATATCATCAGCATGATCAAAATCGTTAATGACAAAAGTAAAAATTCCGTCTGCTCCGGCATCTTTTAGGGCTCTAAAAATACAGGAGTGAATTACAGGACCAAGCATAGAACCAATGTGAGCAAAGCCCGATGGGGTCTTCATATCATCAACCCAGTAGGGTTTATATTTTCCTGAAGCAATAATTTCCTGCGCTATTTTATCAGCCCAATGCATTCTAAAGCTATTCTAGCTTCAAATGAAGTATTATTCAATTGCTAATATCTCGTATATAACTTTTCCTGCTGGGGCTTCCACTTCGGCCTTATCGCCGACCTTTTTACCAACCAAAGCAATTCCGAGCGGAGAACTATCAGAAATTTTTTTGTTAACCGGATCAGCTTCCCAATCACCCACAACATCAAATATATTTTCCTTACCATTAACTTTTACGGTAACTTTTGTGCCAACCCCAACTCCATCACCATTTTTAGAGCCATCAGCAACTACCGCAGTTTGGACAACCTCGGTAAGCTCATCAATACGACCGTCCAAAAATTCCAATTCTTCCTTGGCACTTTGGTAATCACTATTTTCCGAAATATCCCCTTGGGATCTGGCTCCGCTTAACCTTTCGACAAGTTTTGGACGTTTAACTTCAAGCAAATCCGTCAATTCTCTCTTCAATGCTTCCAGACCGGCTTTTGTTAGTTTAATGTTATTTCTCATAATATGTTTCCCGTTAAATTAAAAATCCCTCCTTTTGTTGGAGGGTTTCTCTTTGTTGCTTTCTCCAACACCACTAACGGCCCTTAATGAAAAGGGCCATACAAATGGTGCGGGGTTGATTTTTCAACATAAATTTGGGCAACATTGAGGATTGTAAACCCTTAAAATGTGCATGTCAAGGAATCAAAATAGATCAAACGTGTTGAGTTTGAGAATGTAGTTTCGCCCAAATAATATCCAAGATAACCTTGTTTACTTTTAATCTTCCGATCTCTGTTTTTGCCACTGAAAGAGGACTTTTTCCGTCAAAATATTTTTCATTAGGAGTCCTCAACCACTCCGTGGTAAAGGTGCTTTTCCATTCAGATCGTCTGGTTATATCCAAAACATTGGCAACCGCCAAAAGCTTGTCTGCCTCACGCCAATTGAGTCTGCCCGATATTTTTCTTCTTTCCAATTTAGCTTTATTTAAGCCAATTAGACTTCCAACTTCATCTTTGGTCAATTCAACATTTTTAGAAAATATTTTTAAAACTTTAAATGAGAAGCCTTCTTTTCCATCGATCGCCTTAACCATATACTTATAACTTTTTATGCCTAATAAATCCTTGGCGGTAGGGTGATCTTTTCTCCACTGATCTAACTCCTCCCCCGTCAGTGGTTGATACTTTTTCATTTCTCCCTCTCCTACTGGTATTTGAGGTGCGTTTTCGCTTGTCATATTTTTAATATACCCCGTCCATAGCCCTTCCTATCTCTGCCTGAATTTCCCGTCTTCCGTTTTCTGTTTTAACCAAATCCATGGGAGCGAGATTGCCAACGAACGAACGGCTTGACCTAAAAAAATGTCTGGTTGCTTCCTTCATCTTTTTGGAATGATCATAAAGTTCCATCACCGAAGAGAAAGTGAAAGCAATTCCCAGAAGTCTGTCCGCCTCATCAGGGGTAAGTACAACTGCCCTTTCAAAAATATCCTTTTTCAAACCCATCATTTCAATGATTTCGTCATAGGTCATTCCCGTAGAATCCCGAAAGACCGCCAGCGCAGAAATGGGTAAGCCATCTTTCTCTACAGCCTTAAAAACCTGCTTCTCTGTTCTTAATCCAACCAAACGCAGGGCGCGGTTATACGTCTTTATTCTTTCCCTTTCCCAGACGGAGTCTGTAGTATTTTCTGCCGTCATGGTGACCTCATTGGGACTCGAACCCAAGTTACCAGGATGAGAACCTGGTGTCCTAGACCGCTAGACGATGAGGCCGTGCCTCAATTTTAACACAACTTAATTGAAGCGTGTGGAAAGCTGAATAAAGGAGCTGCTGGCGACATCAAACCAGAATGTTGGGCCAATTCCCCCACTTGTTTTGTCCGTATTTATAATGAGAAGGGTTGGCCCTCCCCAACCGGTTACATCTGTAATAATATAGTTCTGGTACTTAGCCGCAAACAGGCTTGAAACATTGATTGGTGTATTAAGGAAGTCCGGGGACACATTTGTAGAAAGAATGAGATAGCTCGCCCGCACCCCGTCAGCCTCTTTCAAAAATACATATTTGTTATCGGAAGAGAAGGTATTATCCGGAATTGATAGGATTGTCCCCATTACCTCCGTTTTGGTAAATATTTTCCTTTGAATACCACTACTTTCATCTGTCACCAAAAATGTGTACACCGTACCCTCTTTACCCCCTGCAAACCTCATTGTAGTTAGGGTCATTTTTCCATCCGGTGAGATCGCTACCGTCGGCTGGGCAGCTTGAGCAATAGGAATAGGGGGTGGAGTAGAAGAATTACTCAATGGTTGGGCTTTAAAACGTAAGGCGAAAAACACGATAGCCACCGAAATCAGTAGCGAGGCTAGTATTATTATTTTAGATCGGTGCTTGTCCATATATGGTTATTTTTGTTCCCAGATCTACCCAGCCGTAAAGTTTCTGCGCATCCACTATTCTCATGTTTACACAGCCGTGGCTCATCGGATGACCAAAGTTGTCATGCCAGTATGCCCCATGAAGACTAAAACCCGCCCCTGCAGGAGCGTTAAGACCGCTGAAAAACATTACGTAGGGAACATTAGGAAGATCGTAAAAATCGTCCCCCTGCCCACCCGTCATTCTTGTAGCCCTGATTTTTTCCCAAATTGCGAAGTCGCCGGTTGGCGTCGGATGCCACTTCCCCGATGACACCGGAGCCTTCAAAAACAGCGTGGCTCCCTGATAAGCCGTTAGAGATTGGCTGGTCAAATCAATATAAATACGCTTTTCGCTAGGGACCACTGCCTCACCCAAAACTTTTATTACAGGTTCCTTTTGGGTCAAATCAACCTTCGGTGGCACAACTTTCTGACCATCAAAAACTCCGAGGGCATCATTTTCAACTTTAAGACTTAAACTACTTTTACAACTTATTGAATTTGCACAAAACGGCCGGGTGAGTGACCAGAAAATAATTAAAAATCCAAGCGCCAAAACTGAAAAAAGAAGAATGAGGAAAAACGGCAAATTAAAATTACTTTTTCGCTTTCTTCTTCTGGCCATATATTCAGACTACACCCTTTCCCCAGGCTTGACAAATACCCTGTAGTATGTTATATTTCAGCCTCACCCTGAGCTTTGTCTCAGGGCCTTTTTTTAGGCATGTTACCCGAATTACTATTACTGGTTCATTTAGTCATTTATAAGCCCCAGATCGAGGCCGTGTCACATGTGGCCTTAGCTTCTGAAAGCCTTTCGCTTGTCGACAGGTACGATAATGACTTTGTAAATGGGGTTTTTAAGGACAATATCCTTCTTGCCATGAGCTACCTGGATGGAGCCGTAAAGAGCAAAAATGATGTAAATTGGGACGAAGTAGAAAAACCTTTCCACTACGAATTTACCCTTAGCCCCGGTCAGGAATTTGCATTCCATGACAACACTCTCCCAGATTACAGCCTCAACGTGGTCAAAACTATGAATACCCATTTTATGTGGAGTGAAGGCTATAAATCCGACGGATTTTTAACCGGAGACGGAGTTTGTCATTTAGCCTCACTAATTTATTGGGTAGCCAAGGATGCAGGGCTTAATTCTTATGCCCCAAGTAATCATAATTTTGCCAAAATTAATGACGTTCCCAAGGAATACGGAGTCGCTATCATGGCCCCAAGTCCTTTAGGAAATTTATACATTACTAACAACAAAGACAAACCCGTAAAATTCGTGTTCAATTACGACGGAGAGAATCTCACAGTAAGCTTAACCGAAGCTGTTTAATTTGCCATCAAAGCTTCAGATATGGGAGTAAATTTAGTCAAACTTTTAACTTTAATTGGCCAGGAGGCCAAAGCCACTTTAAGCACGTCCTCAACCTCCTCTGTAAAAACAAACTTAACATCGCGCTTGACCTCAGCAGGAATTTCATCAAGATCTTTTTTGTTATCCTTCGGGGCAGTAATAACCTTAAGTCCGGCCCGGTGTCCCGCAATAGCTTTCTCCTTAAGCCCACCAATTTCCAAAACGTGACCCCTTAGCGTAACCTCACCGGTCATGCCTATCTCACGCCTGACCGAAACACCTGTCAGGGCAGATACTAGTGCTGTCGTAATGGCAACTCCTGCAGAAGGCCCATCTTTGGGCACGGCTCCCTCGGGAACGTGGATATGAACGTCAATATTATCTGCAAAGCTACTTTTCAGCCCAAGTTCATGATAGTGGGAGCGTGTCCAGGTAAAAGCGGCTTTGGCGCTTTCTTTCATAACATCCCCCAGTTGCCCGGTTAAAAGAAGTTTCCCTTTCCCTGGCATCAGGGAAACTTCAATAAAGAGAATTTCTCCACCAAAAGGGGTTACAGAAAGCCCCGTGCTTTGACCTACTTCATCCTTTTTGCCCGCAATCTGGGAGGTAAACCTTTGGGAACCTAAAAATTTCCGGACGTCGGACGTTCCAATTTTCCTGGGATATTTCTTCCTCTCAGCCACCAACCTGGCAATTTTACGGCAAACACTGGCCAGATTCCGCTCTAAGCCACGTACTCCAGCCTCCCTCGTATAGCTGTTTATAACCTCCTTAAGCCCAGCTTCCGATATATCAACCTTTTTGCCCTCAATTCCGTTAGCCTTAAGGGTCTTTGGCCATAAGAACTTCTTGGCAATTTGGAATTTTTCGGTTTCCGTATAGCCGGGGAAGGTAATTATCTCCATTCTATCCTTGAGAGGAGCCGGAATGGTATCAAGAATATTACCCGTACAAATAAACATAACTTGAGAAAGATCGAAGGGAACCTCTAAGTAATGATCGGAGAATTCCTTGTTTTGTTCCGGGTCGAGAGCTTCAAGAAGGGCGGAAGAGGGATCCCCCCTAAAGTCCACCCCGATCTTGTCAATTTCATCGAGCATAAAAACGGGGTTTTTTGTGCCTGCGTCCTTAACTCCCTGAATTATACGGCCGGGAAGAGCACCAACATACGTGCGCCTATGACCCCTGATTTCAGCCTCATCACGAATGCCTCCCAGAGAAACTCTTACAAACTTACGGTTTAAAGCCCTAGCAATTGAACGACCAATTGAGGTTTTCCCAACTCCAGGTGGGCCGATGAAGCAAAGAATAGTAGGATGGGCTTCAGAATTACCATCTTTTTTGTCTTTTTTAACATTCTGATCCTTCTTAATTTTCATCACTGCCAAAAATTCCAAAATTCTCTCCTTAGCCTTCTCTATTCCATAATGCTCATCTTCCAAAATCTTAGCCGCTTTTTTGATGGCAACATTATTCGGGCTAACGTGACTCCAAGGCATATCAGTTAACCAATCCAAATAATTTCTAAGATACGCTCCCTCGGGGTTGTTGGGAGACATTTCAGCAAGGCGTTTTAGCTCCTTTTCCGCCTTCTCATGAACATCCAGCGGCATTCCCGCTTCCTTGATTTTAAGTTTATATTCTTTTACCTCCTCGCTTGTAAGCTCACTATCATCTTCATCCATCTCGCCTAATTCTTTTTCTATGGTTCTTTTCTTTTCCCTAAGCATGGCTTTTTTCATCTGGTCTTCAAAGCGCTTTTGAGTCTTTGAGGAAATGGTGCGTTCGATTTCAAGGGCATTAACTTCGTTAGACAAAAGCTCTACTACCTTTTCCAAACGCTTTTTTAGATTTGGCTCTTCCAAAATTTTCTGTTTTTCTGCAGGTTTTATCTCAAGAACCGATGCAATTTGATCACTAAGTTCAATCGGTTCCACGCTGCCTGAGACCAACTTCATTACGGTCATTATTTCCGCCTGCTTTCCTAAATTAATCGCCTTTTTGAACATTTCTTGAAGTTTTTTAGCCATTACAGAAATTTCCGGCAAACTTCCAATTTCCTCGGGAATTTCCGTGACCTTACCTATCAAAAACGGTTCCTGGGCAATAACTTCGCGAAGCGTAATTCTTGCCTGGCCACGGATAAGGGCGTGTACCTCGCCCTCTGTGGACATCATTTGTGTAATTGTTGCTATCGTTCCTACCTCATAAAGATCATCGGCCCCGGGATCCGAAGTTCTGGGATCTTTTTGGGTAAAAATTGCAACAACCCTATCTTCTTGGAAAGCGGAATTAATTGCAGAAACACTCTTCTCGCGTCCAAAAGAAAGAAGAGTATCAGAATGAGGAAAAACCACGGAACCCCTAATTGGAACTATTGGAACCCTGCGCGTGGTATCTTGTTTTGTTAAATTTGTTGCCATTCAAGCTTAGATTAGCAGTCTAAATGATTAAGTGCTAGTTGTCAAGTCTTGAGGTGTGCTTTCTCCACGATTACTGCCATGATTGTGCCCAAGAAGGCTCCGCCAATTACATCTACCGGATAATGAACATTGGCAATAATTCTCGCAACACCAATAATGAGTGCCGAGACCAAAAACCACCAGCCTATTTTCTTATCATGCATAAAAATGGTAATAGCAAGGGCAAACGCTAAAACCGTATGCTCGGAAGGAAAGGCTCCATCTGTGGGTCTCAGAATTACATCCGTTTCCCCACCGTTTAACATAAAAGGTCGAATTGTCGGAAAAAAATGCTTTATGGCAAATGCAATGAGCCACGCAATTAAGCACGCAAAAAAGGCATGAATAACCTGTTCTCTTTTGATTCTGCCGTCAATGAACCACAAAACAATAAGTCCGGCAAACAAAAAATAAATGAAAAATGACGCCAAGAATGTAACGATTAAATCTTCCATACATAAATGGTATCATAGGGTGTCATGGAAAGCAGACATTCTTTGTTAAAAAGTTTCGGCTTTGCATTCGAAGGTTTAAAAGCCGCCATTTTGAGGGGAAGGAATTTTAGAATTCAATTGGCAATCGGCGCCCTCGCGATTACCCTCGGGGCCATCTTAAAACTCGACTCCACGGAATGGCTGGATTTGGTAATTATTATTACCCTTGTCCTGATCCTGGAACTTGTGAACACATCAATTGAAGCTTTAGTGGACTTGGTTAGTCCGGAAATACAGGAAAAGGCCAAGCTGGCCAAAGATGTAGCCGCCACCACCGTTCTTATTGCATCCATTGGATCTGTCGTAATCGGGGTTTTACTTTTCCTTCCCAAACTCCTGAAGTAGTATAATTCGGAAAATTATGAATAAAGCAATTTCAGCACTTTCGGCAAGATTATCTTTCGGTGTCCATAATCATTTAAATAAAGAGGAGTCATCCCACGGTTTTGTAGAAACCCTGGCGGGCGTATATGAAAAAGCCAGAAACGCCCTGGAATATCGAGCTGATAATCTTGTTAGGAGAGCGGCAATCGAGAGAATTTTAAAACGCCGGATGTTTTTAGATAAAAATCCGGAAAGTTTGGCCTCCGACCTTTTAACAGAACTCAAATGGGCTAGGTATTTATCCGCGGATGAAGTAAAAGCATCAAGGAAACCGGAACTGGCCAGGATCTTGGAAAAATATACTTCATATAACGGCCAGATAATTCCTGCGGAGTGGATTGTTAAAATCGCATCAGCAGAAATTGAAGAGTTTTTTAATTTAAACAGGGACTATAGCCAGTTTACTTTTTTTGCATTCCAGGCAGTCAAACAAAAAATTACCATTCCCAATGAAAATTTAGATCTTCTTACCTACTTTGCCGTAGATAAAGTTTACGCAGGTAGTGACAATGAACAAATTGCCTATCATATTATTAGTCTTGCAGGGAAGATAATCGATTCACAAAAACTTGAAGAGGGTTGGAAATTATTCAATTTGGCCAAGGATAGTAAACTCCTCCCACGAATTAATAAATTTGTCAGACGCCAAATGCCACCTTTGGTACTTCTTCGCGATATTTATTTTTACAACCCAAGTGATTTTAAATTAATTATTAGCAATCAGACAAAGTTTTTAGCAAGAGCGGAAGATGTTTTAAAAAATCAACTGGAACAAATGTCCGGCAAAATTGCAACAGCTGGAGTCAGAAGTATCATTTACGTCTTCCTGACAAAAATGGTTCTGGCGTTTGGACTGGAAGTCCCTTTTGAAATATTTGTCTATGGGCAATTAAATAAATTTCCGTTAATTCTCAATATCGTTTTTCCACCACTTTTAATGTGGATCACAACCATGCAAATACACGTCCCCACAACAAAAGAAAGAGAAACGTTAGTAGCAAGAACCTGGTATGTTGTAGAAAATTTTGACAGTCTGAAAAATGAAGAGGATTTGCTGACACCAGAAAATGCCGAAAACAAGGCAAGTTTGGCCTACTATATATTTTCAACCTTATATACAATATTCTTTATTGGGGTTTTTGCCTTGATATTTTACGTTTTGGGACTTATCGGTTTCAGGTTTTTCAGCAAGTTAATCTTTATATTTTTCTTAACCATTATCGCATTTTTTGCTTACAGAATTTCACAAATTGCCAAGGTTTATTTTTGGAAAAATCAAGGAAGAGAAAGTTCATCGCTAACAGACACCATCGCGCTTCCAATTTTAACAATTGGAAGCTTACTTAGTATTGGACTTTCTAAACTTAATTTTTTAGCATTTGCACTTGATTTTATATTGGAAGCCCCGTTCAAATTAATTTTGGGCTTTGTTGACGACTGGGTTCAGTTTTTATCGATGAAAAAGGAGGAGCAAATTCTTGAATAGAATTAGGGCTATTGATGCTTTACGCACTGTCTCTATTGCCGCCGTACTTTTAATCCATACAACCACAAAAGTACTGGAGATTACACACTACGATTTAATCACCCATTCCTTCACATTACTTTTAAACCAACTTGCAAGATTTGCTGTCCCTCTATTTATTTTAATCTCAGGGTTCGTTCTCGAATTAAATTATGATTATCATGCAAGTTACTGGGCCTATCTAAAAAAACGCGTCAGCCGAATACTTATTCCCTACCTTTTCTGGAGTTTAATTTATTATTTTCTGATCTATACCCAAAATCATGACAATTTAGTTAGTGTCCTTCTGACAGGAAGTGCATCATACCAGCTTTATTTTATTCCGACGCTCTGTATTTTTTACCTTCTTTTTCCCCTCCTTCACAAAGCTTACAAATTTATTGCAAGGATTCCCGTTCTCGCGCTTCTCGGAATTACCCAAATCCTACTAATGAATCAGGATTATTTTGTTAAACAGTACAGCTTTCCCGACCCGGTGAGAATCTTTATCCTTTCCTACTTCTTTTTTATCACCGGAATGGTCGCGGGGAAAAACAAAGATAAAATAATAGAAACTGTCGGAAAGATTAAATATGCTCTTATTATTCTTATCCCCTATTTGATTTACTATATTTTTGAGGAAGGAAAAACCCGGTACTTTAAGACTTACAGCATCGAAGCTTTTTATTCGCAGTGGCGACCCAGTGTTTTAATTTATACATTGGTTTTGGGGGCTATTCTTTTCTACGCTTTTGATAAATCACGGCTTCGCTTCCAAATTGTTGAGTGGCTTTCCAAACTCTCCTTTTTAGTATTCTTCATTCATGTGATAATTCTGGAACAAATTTGGAAATATCTGGGGCGTAATTTGTTTAATCCGGTTATCTTTGACCTTGTATTTTTTATTCTGGTCATGGTTGCCTCTTTTGGAGTCGCCTACTTAATCCACAAAATTCCCTATCTCTCCAAAATCACAGGATAAAAGGAGTGTTGTCTTAATAAAGCTTGAGGTTATAACACCTTAAAACAAGTTTTCCATTCTTTCCCAGTTTAGGTTTACCATCGTAAATCGTAACTCCGCAGTTAATTGGTTTTTCTTCATTATCTAACCTTATAAAGTCGCTTGCTCCCAACCTTTCCATTTCCACACGGATCGATAAAATTGTAAGGTGATGTGTTACTGTTAATACTTTCTTTCTTGCATATTCTCTTACCAAAGTAGTGAACCAATCATGCGACCTGTCTTGAACATCCGGTACATTTTCTCCCTGAGGATAGCGGTACCAGTATCCGCCCTGAAGGTTTCTCAATAATCTTTGTTCGGGATGAAGAGTATTGAAAACTCTCCAATCGTTATAGATCAAGGCAAGTCCATGATCCTGCTCGGTAATTCTTGGCTCGTCTATTTTTTTAATATCTCCTAGCTCCGGCCAACCCTCGACTAATTTGCCGAAAGTTAACTGTGTCCTCAAATACGGGGAGACAAAAATTACATCAGGAAGTTTAATAATACCCCTAAGTTTTTCACCAACCGACCTCGCTTGCCAGCCGGCTCCTTCAGCAAGCGGCGTATTGTGATCGCCGACATTTAAAGCAAATGCATCTTTTACTTCCAAAGCTAATCTTCGTGCCTCTTCGGACTCGGGACGCTCTTCATAAAATTTTTTGAAGGTTTGGTAAAGCGAACTTTCCTCTTTTGCTTTTCGGAGAGCATTGTAAGCGGATTCGTCGTGGCGGACCAAAGTTAAAGTTTCAGGCCATTTCATATCAAAAGATTCCCGCTTTATATAAATCCTCTATTAACTCTTTCCTGTCTGGATTTAATTCTAACATTTTATTCTTAATTTCAGCCCCCGGTAATCTACGCTTTTCACCAAATTCACTATCCTCCCTATGTAACGCATCATAAACATCTGCCAAGGCCAAAACTCTGGCGCATTCAAAAATTTTAGCCCGGGTTTCTGATGAATAGTTGTGGAGATATGGCGGTAATTTTTCCGGATATCCGCGCCCTCCAAATTCATGATGTAACAATATTATTTCCGCCGTAAAATCAAACCTTCCTTTAATTAACTTATAGCTACCAATAACATGCGGCCTCATTATTCGAGAGTCTTCGTCTGTCCACCCACTGGTTTTTTTCAAGATTTCATCGGGGATGTTCAACTTACCTAAATCATGCAGCAGCCCTGCAAAAAGCAATGGCTTTTCATCTATACCCATGAATTCCCCAATCTTTGTTGCCAATAAAGCCACTCTAATACTGTGTCCGTGGGTATACAAATCTTTTTGTTTTAGGAGCGCAAGAAAGCTCCTAATATCAGTTTCATCCCGGGGGCTAACTCTTAATTCTTCAAACGTCTGGGAAAGCTGGGTTTCCTTCTCTAACATATAGCGTCGCAAACTTTTTTAAAAACAGTCTCAAGAGGAGGAGTGGCGTCTATTTCAATAAAATTCCAGTTAGGATTATTTTTCATAAAGCTTAGTCTTTCTTCAAGCTGAAAATTAAATTCTGCCAGCCGGCTTTCCAAACCCTCCCTAGTATCATCAGCTCTTTGCCTTTTTCCATTCATTAGTCTTTGAAAAGACACTTCTACCGGAATGTTCAAATAGATCGCGGTTAACGGAAAATTCCTCCCGACTTTTATTAAGGTTTCTTCAAAATTTTCAGTCTCCTCAAGCGTACGGAAACAGCCGTCTAAAACAAATCCGTCACGTGCGTCTTCTTTTGAAAAACGATCGCCCACGACTTTCAGAAGAAGTTTTCCAGGGAAGTAGACCTTGTCATTAAACATTTTTCTGGCTGCTTCTCCAATGTAACCCGGATCGTTATCGGCAAGAAAATGAAGCAAAGGACTGGTTCCTATATATAGTTTTCCGGACGCGGCAGAAAGGAGTTTTGCGTTATCGGATTTTCCGGATCCTTCCGGACCAATAAAAGCAATTATTCTTCTTCCAATTTCAATTCTTTCGCTACCCGCTTCCCGCTCCATGATGAGGAGATAGTAAGACTAAAGTGAAAATAACACAAGAGGTTATGTAGCTGACCTTGCTAAAATGGGGTGACAGAGTAAAATGCGTTTAGACAATGGAAAGAGAAATTGGAACTTGGACGACCAAAGAGGGACTGGCGCGGATGCTTAAAGGCGGCGTTATTATGGACGTCGTTACTCCCGAACACGCAAAGATCGCTGAAGATGCAGGCGCCTGTGCAGTAATGGCGCTGGAGCGCGTGCCAGCGGACATTCGAGCCGAAGGCGGAGTAGCGCGGAGTAGCGATCCAGAACTTATCCTTAAAATTATGGATGCCGTTACTATCCCTGTCATGGCTAAGTGCCGTATCGGACATTTTGTCGAAGCGCAGGTGCTGGAAGCAATCGGGGTTGATTTCATTGACGAGAGTGAAGTATTAACACCCGCAGATGAAGAGCATCACATTGATAAAACCAAATTTAAGATACCTTTCGTCTGCGGCTGTCGAGATTTGGGAGAAGCCCTTCGTCGCATCGGCGAAGGTGCAGCCATGATCCGTACCAAAGGAGAGGCGGGTACGGGTAACGTCGTTGAGGCGGTACGCCATGCCCGCGCAGTACTAGGCGAGATCCGGCGTTTGCAAAGCATGGCTCATGAAGAACTCATGGCCGCTGCCAAAGCAATGGGCGCTCCCTATGAGCTTGTAGTTAAAACAGCCGAATTGGGTCATCTGCCGGTGGTTAATTTCGCTGCAGGGGGCATCGCCACTCCGGCCGACGCCGCCCTAATGATGCAGTTGGGCGTGGATGGCGTATTTGTCGGTTCAGGGATTTTCAAATCATCCGATCCTGCCCGTCGTGCCGAAGCTATTGTCAAGGCGACAACTCACTACCTTGATCCAGGTATTATTGCCGAAGTATCAAAAGGTCTAGGAAAGGCTATGCCCGGTTTGGAAATCGCTCAGATTCCGGAAGAAAAGCGGCTGGCAGGCCGCTAGGGTACCTCGCCTGGCTGACAACCTGGGACCATTCACCTTTTACGATATAAAAGTCCAATGTTAAGAATTAAAAGAAAAACCAAGCTTATATAAGACACTTTTTGAACAATTGTCCCCCTAAAACCCTCGTCAATACCGTTATATGTGATCCATAAAATAAAGAGTACATCTCCTAAAACCGCAGCACAACGTAACAGTCTGTAAAAGTTTTTATCCATCCACTCTAAGCTTATCACTAATTGCTATCTTGTTTTTTCTAGGATATTGTAAGGCATGGATATTCTCCACGAAAAGTGCGGCATTTTTGGTATCTACGGGAAAAGTATGGAGGCGGCACGTTTGGTTCATACCGGTTTATGGGCTTTGCAACATCGCGGTCAGGAAAGTTCAGGAATTGCCTCGTCCGAAGGTGCCTGTATCAGAGTTGTTAAGGGCGAGGGTTTAGTAGCCCATGTCTATAATGAAGAATTATTAAGTCTTTTGTCCGGATTTTGTGCTATTGGTCACAACCGTTATGGCACTTCCGGTGGTTCAGGAAAAATCCATGCCCAACCGGTAACGAGCCAGCAAGGCCTAATTGCCCTAGCCCATAACGGCAATTTACCTCAAACTACCAAACTTGAACGATTTCTTCAGAGCAAAAATATCCCTCTTACCACGCTCAACGATTCCGAAATGATACATGCTACCGTCGAGTATTTTTCATCCCAGGGTAATTCCCTTCCTCAATCAATCAAGAAGGCTTTCCCTTTATTCACGGGTGTTTTCAACTTGTTGATTATGACTAAAGACAGTTTGGCTGCAGTCCGCGACCCTAAAGGTATCCGTCCTTTATGCATCGGCAAAATCAGCAGCGGTTTTGCTTTCTCTTCTGAAACCTGTGCGCTGGACGCAATCGGTGCCACTTTTATCCGCGACGTTTTACCCGGTGAAATGGTAATTGTTAACAAGTTAGGTTTGAGATCATTTATTTTGGCTCAAGGTAAAGAAAAACTCGACGCCTTTGAATTTGTTTATTTTTCCCGGCCGGATAGTGTTCTACTGGGCCAGAGTGTTAACCAAGTCAGAAAAAACTTAGGTAAATATTTAGCTAAGGAATCTCCGGTTAAAGCCGATGTAGTTATCCCCATCCCCGACTCGGCTATTCCTGCCGCTTTGGGTTATGCCGAGATTAGTGGTATTCCGTTCGATCATGGCTTAATCAAAAACCGCTATATTCACCGAACTTTTATCCGCCCGGCTCAAAAGTTGCGTGATAAAGACATCGCAATGAAACTTAATCCTTTACATGAAATCATATACGGAAAAAGGGTAGCGGTAGTAGATGATTCAATTGTCCGGGGCACTACTGCTAAAAAAATAGTCGATCGACTTCGGACTGCCGGTGCTAAAGAAGTTCACTTACTGATCAGCTCTCCACCGGTAAGATATCCGGATTTTTATGGTATCGACACTCCTTCCCAAAAAACTTTAATCGCCAGTCAAATGCCTATCCCGAAGATCGCCGCTTATTTAGGAGCGGATAGTCTTCATTATTTATCTTACCCGGGTTTGATCAAAGCCATTGGTGTACCCGAAAGCCGCCTCTGCACATCTTGTTTTACCGGCAGATACCCGGTAAATATCGGCAAACTAAAAGCAACAATTAAGATATATAGATGAAGCTGAGCAGGCCGGTCTAGGGCCATTTGGGCCTATAACTACTTTAGATCATCTGTTCCCTTTTTGTCTGAACTCAGATCTTAGGTCCATCAAGATGTTAGAAAATACTTCTCCAGGAATAGATGCACTATCTGGTGCTAAAGTACCATCTTTCCTCACAACCACATGTGTAATTTTCTTATTCCCTGTTTCAAGTAACTTGTTTAATACAATGGGGTTCTGCTCAAGCTTTGCTCTTACGGCCCGTCTCATCAGCTCGTGATGTGCAGGAGAACCAATTTCTATTGGTTCATTCAAATAGACAATTGTTTTTAATCCTTCAGGTTTTCCTATTGCGGCTTTTTTGGCATCTCTACCACTTAGCTGCGAGATCCTCCCTCGTTCATCACTACCCTCCGGAAAATACAATCCTTGCCAGAAAGACTCAACAGACCTATATTGTTTTCCATCTAACTCAAATGGTGTATCCGCAAAATTACTTAGAAGTCTCCCTGCCTCCGAATCTGAATTTGAGGCAACATTAATAATTTCACCTTGAATATTTCTACTATTAAGATCGTTTTCCACAACAAGGCGCATTATACAACACAGTCAGCATTATCCTCTGCTGAGCATCACGGTCTAGGACCTTACGATCCCATAACCACCAGAAAGGGCTACCAAAAATTATTGTGTTCAACCTTTTCTCTGGTTGTGTGAATCTCTTTTTTTGTTTCATCCGAAAGTTGATAAAAACCTTCGTGGTAAGCATGAAGTAAAACTTCGATAATTTTTTCTTTATCGTCACTACTTTCATCATCTTCGTCATCATCCCTATTCTCTAATCCTTTTAGGCCTAACCCTTCTTTTTCAAGTTTATCCATTCTTTTTCTAACTGCATCAACAAGCAGTACTTGCTCTTGAAGAAGAGCTATCGTTTTTTGTAATTCATTTAATTCTTTTTCCTTGCCAGCTAATTCCTTTTTCTTTTTATGAAGATAGAAAATGTAAACAATGGTACCAATCAATAGTATTGAAGATATATACATAGGCCAATTGTATCAAAAGAATAGTATTTTGGCTAAAAATGTATTGGCACGGGTATATAATTAAACTAATATAGGCAATATATGCCGCTCAGAAGAGCGGCTTTTTGTTTTAGAAAGGAGGCTATAAATGTTTAATAACAAGGAAGAAATTTCAAAAAAGATGAAGGAAATTAGGGAGAGAATGAGGCACGAAACTGACGAAGAGCAGGGTGTTTCTAAGACAGAACTCTCTTTTTTAGAAATTGCTCTAAACGATCTAGAAAATGATAGATAAAATAGAATTGTTTTACTGTCTTTATCCGGACAATGAGCGTGTGGTACGAGAGTTTGAGTTTTAAAATGGTGGTTTTAGAGGTGTTCTTGGGCTTTTCTAGGCACTACAGTCACTGGGGTGCACGTGTTGGCTGAGCATTATGGTCTAGAACCTTCCGATCCCATAACTACTTAAGAGTAGTGTATCACCCTGAAGCTTCATTTTGATATAATACAACTATGGATAGTGAAAAAAAGATTGAACCAAACAACAAAATTGCAGTAATAGTGTCCAGACCGGGTGGTGAAACTGAAGAAATCGAGCGTGCATTACAAACGATAGATAGGATAAGCCAACTTAAAAATGGGTATGAGCCTTTGGAAAGAGAAGATCTTGAGAAAGAATATCGAAGAATTTATTCTGATGACGACTTATCACTTAAACTTAAGGATAATTTATCTGCAATACTTGGTGTACTTGTTTCTAAATATCATATTGAAAGTGAAGACCTTAAAAAGTTAAGAGAATGATAGAACCTATTTTGAGACATCCACAAATTCATACTTATTTCCATTAATATAAATGTACTGATTGTCGGTAAGTGTTACTAAAGGAAATTGATCATTTTTGTAAGCAATTTCCAACCTCCCACCTAAATATTTTTTCCTAAAACTATCGCTTCCCCAATGTGGCAAAATTATAAAGGGAATAAATCCATAACCTTTCTGTTTTTCTGTTTCGAGTATTTCTTTATCGGGAAGCAAATAATCGGGGCATTTCGGTCCGGTTATTATTGATCCAGCGCTTGTACCGATATAAGTTTTCCCTTTTTTATTTACCAAATCCTGTATAAGAATAAAAAATCCTGATTTCTTGGACTGGTTTAACAGATACCAGGTATCCCCTCCTGAAAGATAAATGAAATCGTAATCCATTAAATCATTCTTGAGTTGATCCAAATTTTTGCCGCTAATTGTGTAGTCCGAAACATCAAATCCAACATCTACTAATGATTGCCTATCGTTCGAAAGCCAAGTTTTGTCGCCGGTTTTAGGTTCCGCAGCAGTAGTTATAAAAACAAGTTTGTTTTTTGAAGATAAATCCAACTTTTTTGCAATGTCATGTGCTACGAAATTTACACTCGAAGTAAGAAATAGTGTCTTCATAAAGTGATTATATCATTCTGAGGCTAAAAAATGATGCTGAGCATGCCGGTCTAGACCCATTCTATCACTTATAATGATTGTCTCACTTCAAGGCTAAACCTGCCCGCAGTTGCTACGCTCAAGCGTTGCAGGCGGGTGAGACAAATGAGACGGTATAAAAAATGTCTAAAATGTATCAAGAACGTACCCCATTGACTTGAACCGATTATGATATAAAATCGACGCAGTATGTGTGAAAAAGAGTGCGAAAACTGCCTTCTAACAAGGTTTAGACGACCAGCTGGTGGGATACACGATGCGCCGACTGTTATATGTACAGATAAGCCCATAGATTTTCCTGGATTTAGTCCTGTTCCAATCGAAAAATGCGATAGTGTTGATCAATTTACTCCTAAGAATCCAACTGGTACTGACAAACAGAATTAACCAGCCTTTCAAATTTTGAATAATAGGTATTTCTTCATTGAATCCTGAGTAGGCTTTGGAAATCGCGAAAACATTTCAAAACCGAGACTTTTTTATCATTTTTATTATATTCTGATGGAGATCACGTTATCTTCTGGACCTTGAGCGTACCGTACGAATATCAGATCCTAAAATCGACTGATTTGAAGGTGTTATTGGGCTTTTTGAGGAGTCTCGGTCATGTGGGTGCACTGCTTGGCTGCGGGACAGGGATTTGGACCCCGATACCAGCCTCCAGAGGGCCGTGTCCTACCGTTAGACGATCCCGCAATATGCTTGTATTTTACCACAGAATAAGCCTAAACTTAGACCGATGATTGTTAAAAGAAAGGCCGGGTATTTTGTTTTATCTGAAAAAACCAGAAGAAATTTGGGTGGGCCTTACAAGAAGAGGGGGGAAGCTGTTAGGCGTTTAGAGCAGGTCGAATACTTCAAACATCTTAAAAAATAGCAAAAATCAGGGCCGGATGTCGTCTCTCGAGAGAGAAAACATCCGGCCCAACCGAACAAGCCTAAAGCGAATTACGCAAAATCTGACGCAGTCCCCGGACGGTATCGGCATATTCATAACCGATATTCTCGGGGCCGTACGCAAAGAGAGCTTCTCTTTCAGATCCTCGCCGAACAATTAAGTCGGCTAACATCCGGCATCCATACCGAATGTTAAATTCAGGATCCTGAAGCTCGACGGTCGTCGGGCGGTCGGCAAAACAAGGTCCGTTGATGCAAATATCATCTGCCGCAATTCCATCACTTGGCATAATCTGCATCAGACCAACCGCTCCCGACGAGGAAAATGCTAATGGATCTCCTCCACTCTCCTGCCAAATTACGGCAGCAATTAAGAGAGGGTCCAAAGAATCTTCCTCCGCGACTTTGGCTATCAGGTCACACCAACCTCGAGTCCTCGCCCATTTGATTTTAAGGTCGTCATTAACTTCCTTAACCTCAGCGGGTAACGGACATTCAGGTAAAGCCGTTAAGGCTTTTACGGGTTGGCCTGAGTCGGCGCTAAAGGGAAGACAACATCTCCACTAATATCGATTTCCAGTGACCCCTTGTCGCCGGTTTTTATCTCCCCCAACTTGACGTTCCGAATGTCGAAACCCGATGTGCCGTCTTTGCTTACATTGACGCGGATTTCGGTAATCGCAGAAACTGGAATAGGATTAGTGATAACATCAATCAACCCCTTCCCGGCAAACACAACAAGGGCGGCTTCAGCTGCGATGAGAACGAACGTCAGTTTCCAATTCCGTTTCTTGCTTACAGGTTTAGCTGCTTGCGTGTCCATCTTTTCCCTCCCATAGGGTTGAATTTTTGAACTCGGAACGGATAGGATTCGCTTTTGGCTTGGTAAAGAACAGAAAATCCGGGCTTCCGTGCCTAGATTTAGACTCCTATAGTATTACAACCAGGCTCAAAAGTCAAATTTTTGCGAAGCAAAAAACGGCCGGCAGGCGTATCATATAAACATGTATTTTATCTATATTCTCCTCTGCAAGGACGGGAGTTTCTACATAGGTTCCACAAATGACATCGAGGCGCGTTTCAAGGATCATGTTGAGGGACGCGGAGCACGTTACACCAAAAGTCACAAACCCTTAAAAATAATTTACAAAGAAGAGTTTGCAACAAAGTCAAAAGCTTTAAAAAGAGAGGCGGAAATTAAGAAATGGCCCAAAAGACGGAAAGAAAAATTGATCCAATTAGGAGTATAATAGAGTTATTAACAATTCACTTTCTCTAAACAAATTGGTGGCGACCTTAAAGCAAAAGGGCGGCAGAATAGATAAATATTATCTCCAGGATTGGAATAAAAATAAACACGCGATTGTGTTTCTTAACGGTTGGTTTGGGGGCAAAAATATCCGCGAAGCAATTATTAAAGCTCTTAGCTAGTCTTGGGTCTTTTTATATACGGTAGCCAGTTTCGCCATGAACCGCCTGATCCAGTCCTAGCTTTTCCTCTTTTACCGATACCCTAAGTCCGATATATCTGTCAAGCAATTTAAGAATAATAACGGTAACAACAAATGAGTAAATAGCAACAACAATTACTGCAATTGCCTGTATCAATAATTGGTTTGGGTTTCCAAATAACAATCCATTTGCCCCGTTGGCATTAATCGCTTTTTCAGCAAAAATACCAGTTAATAAGGCGCCAGTTATTCCTCCAACACCATGGCAGGCAAAAACATCAAGAGAATCATCGATTGTTGTGTGTTTAGTTCTTAAATATAAAACCGAATAAGTAAAAATTCCGCCGATTATACCGATAGCGACGCTTGAGATTGGACCAACAAATCCGCTGGCGGGAGTTATGACAACCAAACCACAAACTGCACCAGTAACGGTTGCCATCGCTGAAGGTTTACCAGTTTCAGCATAACTTAAAATCATCCAGACTAAAGCAGAGGCTGCAGCAGCCGTGTGAGTAACGACAAAAGCCGATACTGCAAGGGGGGAAGCGGCCAGCGCACTCCCTGCATTAAATCCAAACCAACCAAACCAAAGTAAGGTCGCCCCTAAAATTACCAAGGGAATATTGTTGGCGGGAACACCTTCTCCTTTTTTTATTCCTATTCTTCTACCAACCACGATTGCGGCGGCAAGGGCGGAGACCCCTGCAGTGATATGAACAACTGTCCCTCCGGCAAAATCTAAAACCCCTAGATTTTTTAGCCACCCACCTGTTCCCCAAGCCCAGTGGGCCACTGGATTATAAACAAGAGTGGTCCAAATAAGGGTAAAGATTATCAAGGTCTTGAATCTTATTCTTTCGGCAAAAGCACCAATAATTAGAGCAGGTGTAATAATGGCAAATTTTGCCTGAAAAATCATAAAGGCGAGATGAGGAATAGTTGAGGCATAATTAAAATTCGGCGCAAACCCCACTCCTTTTAGACCAAGAAAATTTAAGCCGCCAATAATCCCTTTAATATCCTGACCAAAACTTAAGGAATAACCAATAAGCACCCATTGAAGACTAACAATGATAAGAATGACGATTGATTGTTTCAAAACACTAACTACATTTTTGCTTCTCACCATACCCCCATAAAAGAAACCAACCCCGGGTGTCATAATTAGAACCAACGCTGCGGCAGTTAGTACCCAAGCTGTATCTCCGGTATTAATCATCTTTGGATCATAATCACCGACTGAAGCGCCACCAAATCCTCTAGCCAACACTCCAAAAATTATTCCAATCAATAGAAGCAGTAATACTGATTTAAATAATTTCATAATAATTTATATTTAAATATATAAATTTTAATATAATATCTTTTACAATTAATATTAATTATTAATATTTTAGTTGTCAACGATTAATTAGTGTATCTCAACATATCAATTTGAGTGTGCCTCATTTTTATGATATCCTCTCCATTGCAGTTGATGCCTGAAAAAGAAAAACAATTTGTAAACATTCCTGACTCGTGTGCACTCGTGGGTATAGGTTACCCTGCCCCTCAAGGCGGGTTAGAAGCAGTAAGACTTCAAGAAAAACTGGTCCACCGAACAGGATCTTTGGGATCCGGTTTTGCTATAAGCAGGTGGAATAACCAAGAATTAATTCGCGAATCCGAGTCCCAAGGGCTAATCCCCGATCTTAGTAAAAATAATTACCCCATTACCTTCT
>Ga0187886_1000371_pt1 | contig 55723 bp, 42 predicted proteins | sample June2016WEW_20_1_FD_133001 | JGI IMG/M metagenome (GOLD analysis project Ga0187886, IMG submission 133001) | Peatland microbial communities from SPRUCE experiment site at the Marcell Experimental Forest, Minnesota, USA - June2016WEW_20_150 | ecosystem: Environmental > Terrestrial > Soil >... | reverse complement strand
TTCTGGTTCCGGCAGGACCAGACCCAGGCGATGCCCGCGTAGGCGGCGGCGTAAATCGGGTCTTTCTGAAGGGCCAGCTCGAAGTACCGTTCCGCCGTGTCGAGGTCCCCTTTCGTCATCCTGACCCAGTATTGGGAACCCTTGATATACGCGTCATAGGCCTCGGGGTCGACCGTTCGGGATTTCGCCAAGCGTGCCTGCTCGGCCGGGAGGAGCTTGACGGCCAGCGCCCCGGCCACCTCTTTGGCCACGTCGTTCTGAAGGTCCAGGATGCCGGACATTTCTCGATTGAAAGTATCAGCCCAGACCTGTGTTTGGTTCCGCACCCTGATCAGCTCAGTCGTGATCCGGACCCGGGTTCCTTCACGCTGCGCGCCCCCCTCGAGCACATAGTCGACCCCGAGCTCGCGGCCGATCCGATCGATGGGCGTATTCGTTTTCTTATAACGACCCACAGACGTGTTCCCGATCACGCCGAGTATCTGCGGGTTGAGACTGCTGATCTGCGTATTGATCTCCTGCGTCAGGCCGTCGCTGAAGTACTCCTGCTGGGAGTCGCCTGTCAGATTCTTGAATGGAAGCACGGCCAGCTTGATGCTTCGCGTCGGAGCGGCTCGGCCGAGTATCCGATCCCGCAGTCCCCCGACATTGAAACCGACAAGAAGAATCAGTGCGATCCCCATGACGCCATACACATACGCCGTTCTTAATCCAAGAATCCTGCGTGCCGCGCGCCTGGCTTTGGCCCTGAGAGGCTTCAGGCCTTCCCTGACGGCCTCGACGTCTTCGCGAAACTCCCCCATAGTCTGATAGCGATCGGCCGGCTTCTTGACCAGGGCCTGGCCGACGATCTGGTCCAACTCGGCCATCGCGTCGGCAGGGGCCTTTTTCAGGGGCTGCGGCTCTTCATGGAGGATCGAGTAGATCACCGCCTGGTCGTGGTCTCCCCGGAACGGCAGCTTCCCGGTGAGCATTTCGTAGAGGACGACGCCCAGAGACCAGATGTCGGTGCGATGGTCCAGATCGCCGCCCCGGGCCTGTTCCGGCGACATGTATGCGACCGTGCCGAGCGTCGTCTGGCTCTTCGTGAGCGAGCTCCCGCCCTGGAGTTTCGCCAGCCCGAAGTCCATGACCTTGGCCTGGCCTTTCTCCGTCACCATGATGTTCGCGCTCTTGATGTCCCGGTGAATGATGCCCTTGTGGTGGGCCTCGGCCAGGCCGGCGGCGATCTGGCTGACGATACCGAGGGCTTCTTCTGACTTCAACGGCCCCTTATGGATCTTGTCCCGGAGCGTCTCCCCTTCCACGTATTCCATGGCGATATAGGGACGTTCCTCGCTTTCCCCGACCTCGTGAATGACGCAGATATTCGGGTGGGACAGGGCCGCGGCCGCCTGGGCCTCGATCAGGAAGCGCTCCTTGAGCTCGGGCAAGTTCATCAGGTGGGGTGGAAGGAACTTCAGGGCCACGCATCGTTTGAGCTTGATGTCCTCGGCCTTGTAGACGATGCCCATACCGCCCTGGCCGATCTCCTCGATAATTTTGTACTTACCGGCGACGAGGCTGCCCGTTTTCAATACCTGGAGAGGCGTCTCGAGGGTCTTCGTCAGGGACGCACCCTCCGGGCCCGCCTGGCCCAGGGGCGTGGCGCAGTTGCTGCAGAACCGGGAATTGTCGTTATTCTCGGCGTGACAGCGCGGACATTTCATGTCCCCGTCTCCCTTTTCAACAGTTGGGGGAAAGATAACACCCAAATAGAGGCTAGTCAACGGGAAGTCGCGAGTCGCTCACCCGACAGGCGTCAGACGATATCCGGCAGGTCATACTCTCCGAGCCGGAGCGGGTAGCGGCCGTACTCGCGGACGAGATTGACGACATACTCATAATTCTGGGCCGGGACGTTGCCGGGCACCGAGTGGTCGGATTGGAAGATGTAGCCGCCGCCCTTGGCCGCGTTCAGCTTGGTGAGGACGACGCGCTTGAGCTCCTCCTCCGAGCCCTGGGCCCAGGTCAGGACGTCCATGTTGCCGCAGAAAGCGATCCCATGCCTGTATTCCCGTCGCAGCTCGACGACGTCCAGCCCGGCCTTGGCCTCGAGCGGGTTAACGGCATCGACGCCGATCTCGACGAAATCGCCCAAGATGCGCCGGACGTCGCCGCAGCCGTGATAGATCACGGGCAGGCCGTTGGCGTGGCACTCGTCAACGATGTCCTTGACGACGGGCTTGAAGTACCTCCGCCAGTAAGCGGGCGAGAATAAAAGGTCGTTGCGGTAGGCAACGTCCCCCCAGATGACCAGGCCGTCGAGAAGGCCGCCCGAGGCCTGGATCTGGGCTTGCGTCAAGCCCAGCGCGAACTCGCCGATCCGCTCGACGAACCGCCCGACCTCGTCGGGATAGAGCCCGATCCAGAGCAAGGCGTTTTCCAGGCCGACCGTCCGCCACAGCAGCTCCTGGGCCTCGCAGACGCTCCCGTAGACGGGGATATCGGGGTGGAGCGACCGGACCGTCTCGATCCAGGCGGGAGAGTTCCGGGTGAAGCCGTCGCCCATTCCGGCGAGCTGGTTGTCGCCGGCGCCGAAGTAGCGGCGATCGTCCCACGGGTCGTCGAACTGGAAGGCCTTCATCTTCTCGATCGTGTCCGTGTCGAACCTGAGGAAGGCCGGCATCGGGTCGGCAAAGTTCTTCCGGATCACGGCCTCGAACCCCGTCCGGACGACGACGTGCTCCCGGGTTTCCTCGATCGTTTCGAACGGCTTGATATGCGGATCCATGTTGGGCACGGTGACGGTCCAGTCGAGGTCGTAGTACCGATAGATGTCCGTATCCGCGGGCAGGCCCAGCTCCCTCCGCCAGCGCTCGAGAAAACTACCCCAAAAAATATCGCTGATGGGGACGCGGTCCGCCTCCCGGTGGCCGAGCGTTTTCGTCATCCGGTCGAGCTTGGCGAGGCAGTTGGCCGAGCGTTCCATCGTGGTCTTTCCGCCTAATCCGTGTGGAAGACTTCTTCCATCCCCGCCCACCAGTCGCCCTCGGCCCGGCCCGGGACGGGCTCCTGCATGGGCATCGTGATCTTCCACCACTCCTGCGTCTTGGGGTCGGCGGCCATCTTGGCCATGTCGGAGGCGTAGTCTTTGCCGCGATATTCGAAATAGGCAAAGAGGAGGCCTTGCCAGTGGAAGATCGAATAGTTATGGACATGGCACCGGCGGATGGTCTCTAGGACCTCCGGCCAGACCTTGGCGTGATAGACTCTGTATTCCTCGAACTTCTCCGGCTTGATCCGGATGAGCTGTCCGTATCGTTTCATGTGCGCCTCCTATTCAGGGTCCCAGCCCCGATGTCCGTCTTATTTCGCGGCGGTCGGCCCGTCGAGCCCGAGCTTCACGATCGTGTCGAGCTTGTCCTGCTTGTCCGCCGGCATCCGGATGATGATACCGTCCCCCGTCTGCTCGATCTTCGCCTCGCCCCCGGTCAGGACGTTGCTCGAGACGATCTTCGCCTTCAGGGCCGGCAGCCTGAGCGAATCCCCGTCCCACTTGAGGACGTGAACGTAGGCGATATTCCCTTTATGCGTCATCCCGCCCCAGGCGCCGTTCCTGACCGGGCCGCCGCGCGTGCCGTAGATCGTTTCCCCGTACTTGCCGAGCCAGGCGCCGATGCCCTTGAGCACCTCCACCTGCCGGGGCTCGATCTCGCCGCTGGGCATGGGGCCGACGTTGAGCAGGAGATTCCCGCCTCCGGTCGCGCACTGGACGAGGATGCGAACGCACTCGTCTATGGACTTTATTTTGTCGTCGGGCTGCCACGACCACTGCGTGCCGATGGTCATGCACGTCTCCCAAGGTTTCTCGAGGTCGAATTCGCCGACCCGCTGCTCGGGCGTCGCGTAATCGGCCTCCGGGCCGACGCGCTGGACCTTGTAATCATCCATGGTGCCCATGTCCAACCGGTTGTTGATGATGATCCGGGGCTGAAGTGACCGGACGATCGCGTAGGTCTTCTCCTGGTCCCAGGGGGCCGGGCCGCCGTCCGTGTCGAACCATAGCCGGTCGATGCGCCCGTAGTTGCCGAGCAGCTCGCGCAGGTGGCCCTGCATTCGAGCGACATAGGCGGCGTTCCTGTCCGTCCGGCAATCCGGGTCACGCCAGTCCATCGGGGAGTAATACCAGCCGATTTTCATATCCGCGTTATGGGCGGCGGCCGCCAGTTCCCCGCAGATGTCGCGCTTGAAAGGGGAGCGGCCGATGTTGTAGTCGTCGACCTTCGACGGCCAGAGGCAGAATCCGTCGCAGTGCTTGGCCGTGAGGATCATGTACTTCATGCCGGCCGCCCGGGCGATGGCCACCCATTCCTGGGCGTTGAACTTGACCGGGTTGAACTGCTTATAGAGGTTGTCGTAGATCTCGACAGGGATCTCACCCTTGCCCTCGATGCCGCGCCGCTGCCCGCCGCGCGACCAGCTGATCTCGGTCCCCTTCAGGCTGATCGGGCCCCAGTGGATGAACATGCCGAAATGCATGTCCTGCCAATCCTTGAACGCGGCCTGGTTGGCCTTCGGCTTCGGACCGGTGCCGCTGCCCACGGCGACTTGCGCGGAGATGACCGCGTTCCCTGCGATGAGCAAGAGAAACAAAAGCAAAAAACGGTGGTTCGCGAAGGACCGAATTTTCATGACCGTTCCCTCCCCCTAGCAGATTCCCCGGCTATAGTCATTGATGGCCTGTGTGTGTCGGATTTTATAACAAATCCGGCTTCCATGAACAGGGGAGAATAGGCCCGGGAGGGCATTCCCCGTCATATTTGCCGCCCGCGCAAAGAGGGGAATCGAATATCCTACTTGCCCACGAGGTGCGAGACCGGGACGGCCTCCAGGTTGTACTTCTCGAACAGGCGGAAGCTCGATTTCAGGACCTGGACGGTTTCCGGGAAAGGATGGCAGATGCCGACGGCCTTCCCCTTTTTCTGGGCCGTTTTGAAAAGCTCGATAAGCCGGCCCCTGATGCGACTCCTGTCCGCGTCCGCGTCCAGGAAGACATCTCTCTTGAGCGCGGGAATGCCCATCCCGAGCGCTTCGTCGTAAGCCACGGTCTGGGCCGTCGTCCGGCTGTCCACGAAGAGCAGGCCCTTGTCCTTCATCGGCGCGAGGAGCATCCGCATCAGCGTCGCGTCTGCCGTGAACTTCGAGCCCATGTGATTGTTGACGCCGTCGACGAAGGGGACGCGGGCGAGGCTCGTCTCGAAGGCCTGGACGATCTCGTTGGGGCTCATCGCGGCCATGATCATCCCCTCGGTGTCAGTCGCGGCGTCGTGGTTGTTCAGGGACTCGAGGGGCAGGTGGAGAAGCACTTCGAGGCCGTTCTCGTGGGCGAGACGAGCCGTCTCCTGGGCATATTGGCTATAGGGGAGGACCGAGACTGTTATCGGCTCCTTCAAGCTGAGGATGTCATTGAGCACCTCGAGGCTGTTGCCCATGTCGTCGACGATGAGCGCCACGTAGCCCCGGATGCGCTTCTTCGCTGGCGGCGGTTCCTTGAGGGTGGGCGTCGGTTCGGCCTTGGGCTTGGTCGCCGCGGGCGCTGCCTCAGGCGTCAAGACCGGTCCCGCCGGGAGCTTGACCTCGGGCCCGGCGGCGGGCTTTGCTTCCGGGGCCGCGAAGAGGTAGGACCGTTCGCCCTTCCGCGAATTCATGTAATCGAGGGTCACGACCGAAACGACCGCCGCGCCCAGCATGATGGCCGTGATCAGGTTGAAGGTCGGCCAGGGCTCGCTTCCTTTTTTCGGCGGCGGCTTGTTGATCATCCGTCAGAGCTTGGGGAGGAGGGGAAGGGTTTTCTGGAAATACGCCTTGTCGCTCTGATCCGTGACCGGGATGGTGACGTCGGGACTCAGTCCCTGGCCCCAAAGCGAACGCCCCGACGGCAGGGAAAAGACTTCTCGGACGAGGATGATCGAACTTTCATCCTTCAGGGGGAAGCTTTCCGTCATGGCGACGACACCGGGCGTGGGCAGGCCGAGGACCTTGGCTTTCCGGACTTCCTGGAGGACTCCGGCGACGAACTCGGCGGGGCCGATCGTGGCCGGGCCGGCCCAGACCGCGACGGGGACCGCGCCCAGCGCGGCCTCGGCGGGGCAGGCGACGGACTCCTTAGCCCCGCCCCGCTTCTCGAAAGAACCCACGGCGGCCGCCTTGAGGAAGAGATTGGCGAATGCCCGCGCCTCCTCGAAGTCCCCGTCCGGGCAATTCCGGAGGTCGAGGATGAGCGGTTTCTTCTTGCTCTTGAGGGCCGGCAGGACGCTCTTCCTGATCTCGGCCGCGAGCGAGCGCGAAAAATCATGAATGCTCAGGATCGCCGGCTGTCCCGGCGCGGACGAGAAAGCCCAGGCGCGCGGGAAGAGATGGGCCCGCGGCAGGGAGAGCTCGCGGGCCTCGTTGCCCCTGAGGATCTTGACTTGGACGGGCTTTTCGTCCGTCCCGCCGAGGAGGAGGTTGACCTCGGTCAGGCTCATGCTCAGCGTGTTGTGGTGGCCGATGGCGCTCACCAGGTCCCCGAGCTTGACCTCGGCTTTGTCCCCGGGCGAGCCCGGGACGACCCCGACGACCTGTGGGAACGTGCCGTATCTCTTGAAGACGATGAGGCCAGGGCCCGTGTCCCCGCTCGTCCGGGCGGCGTATCGCGCCGTGAGATCTTTATTGAGGTAGCTCGAGAGCGGGTCGAGCGAATTGACGATGCCCCGGTAGGTGCCCTCCGCCGTCTGGACGGGGTCGCGCTCATCGAGGTAATCGTTCCGGATGAGGTCCATGAGGACATCCACGAGCTGGAAACCCTTGGGCCAGGAGCCGCGCTGGGACTTCCCGGGGAGGATCCTCGTCTGGACGAGGAAGAACAGAAGGGCGGCCACGAAGACCGTCAGCAGGACCAGGCGGTATCTCGGGATCTTCATTTTAAAATGGACATCCATTTTATCACCTTCGTTTCAGCCATTGCAAGGGATCGAGGGCCTTGGTCTTGTACCGGACCTCGAAGTAAAGGCACTCCCCGTTGAGGGACCCGGAATCCCCGACCAGGGCGACGGGCTGGTCCGCCCGCACCATGTCCCCGACGTTCACCAGGAACTGCGAGCAGTGGCCGTAGAGGGTGTAGTAGGTCATGCCGTGGTCCAGGATGAGGAGGTTCCCGTAGCCCTGGAAGTAGTCGGCGAAGGCGACCTTGCCCGCGTGGACGGCCAGGATGAGGGATTTGTCCTTGGCCGGGGCGATCTCGACGCCGTTGTTCATGACGATCGTGTTGAAGCGCGGGTGTCTCTGCAGGCCGAAGGATGTGATGACCCTGCCTTCCAGGGGCCAGGGAAGCTTCCCGCGCCGCTCGTAGAGGGGGACGAAGGCCGAAGGCAGGGCCCATTGTTCATCGGCGATCTTCTTCATCATGACCTGGAGCTGCTCGGCGCTGTCGCGGAGTTCCCGGATGGCCTGCTCGTGGGTCTGCCGGTTCCTCCGGATCTCCTGGACGAGATCGGAGTACTTCCGCTGCTCCGCCTCGAGCTCCTGCTTCTTGAGGCTGGTTTCACGGAGGATCTCGGCGACGTCCTTCTTTTTCGCGGCCAGGCGGCCCTCGGCCTCGCCAAACTCCGCAAGGGTCTTGAGGTAGGCCGCGACCGTGTCTTCCTGGTAGCGGGCGAGGAGCGTCAGGCGCTTGCTTTCCGTGGTGTAGGCCTCGAAGTCCCGGGCCTGGAGCATGAAGTGGAAGAAATTCAGCCGGCCGAACTTGTAGAGCGTCACCAGCGTTTTCTCGATGGCGGCGTTGTCCCTTTCGAGGTTGGCCTTGAGGTCGCGGACGTTCCCCTGGATCCCGTTGAGCTCGGCCCGGGCCTTCTCCATCTGGACATTCCAGGCCGCGATCTCCCGCTCGACGAGGGCCTTGTTGAGGTTGATCCGGGCCAGGTTCGAAAGGACGGACGATTCCTTGAGGGCCTCGGCCTCGATCTTGCCCCGGAGCTCGCTGATCTGCCCGTTGATCTTGGCCAGGCGCTTCTCGAAGTCCGAGAGGTCCTGTTTCGGAGCGGAGGATTGGGCGAGAAGGAGTCCGAGACCGGCCAGAAGGGCCAGGGTGAGGGCAGGGGCGAGGACGGATGAGTGAGTGAGGGGGCCTGCGAGCGGACGATAAACTCTCATTATCTTATTTATAGCATAAATGGGAGACGATGATGAAGACCGCTTCCCTTTGCGTTCTGCTGGAGCTGTGCTATAATTTAATCAAGTTTTCTTTCGCCGGCTGGAGAAAACTTCAATCCACCAATGAATCATTTTTCCCTTTTTCTGCTGTTCATTAAAAGAGCCGGCATAGTCGTTGGCGGGCGCGATTAGCGGCGCGACATGACGGACATATCGCTTCAATGAAAACGAAATCGCGGGCGATCCTCTTCCGCATCGGCGGCCTGGGAGACCTCCTCGCCGCCCTTCCCGCGATCTCCCTCGTGCGCAGGAGTCTTCCCGGGTTCTCTCTGAGCCTTGCTGGACGTCCGGAATACGGCGGGCTCCTTGAACGGGCGGGGCTCGTGGACGAGGTCCTTTCCTTTGAGGACGCCCGGATGGCGGCGTTATTCGCGGGCGGAGGTCCATCCGGTCCCGGCGTCGATGAAAAAAGTAAAATCAGTACAAGGAGAACCGCGCCGCTGGACGGTTTTGAGCTGGCCGTGGGCTGGTTGAACCGGCCCGGCCATTGGCCCGCCGATGATTGGTGGGCCGGGCAGGGGATCGAGCGAGCGTTATTCGTGCCCTACGAGAACGGCGCTGCCGTGCCAATGAGCCGCTTCTTTTTCGACCGTACTCGCGACTTTTTGAACACTTACGGAATAAAGGCCCAAGTCGTTAGCGTTTCTTCCAGCGCAGGGGCTGTCGGAGCGTTCGCTGCAAGCCGGGATTTCGCCGCTAACGCCACTGATATGCCTGCCTTCGATCCGGCCGCGCCCGATCCCGATAGGCTCTTCGACGACTGCGCCCGCCTGCCTCTCCCGGGCGGCCTCAGAAAAAAAGCCCTCGATGACCTCCGCCTCCGGGAGCTCGGGAAGAGCGAACAGCGGCTCGTCGTCCATCCCGGAAGCGGCGGCCGCGCCAAGCGCTGGCCGCTCCCGAGCTTCATCGAGGTCATTCGCCGGACCGCCTCGCTCGGCCTGGAGGGAGTCCTCGTCACCGGGGAGGCCGAAGCCGATCTCGAAGCGCCACTCCAGGCATTTTCGCTCCCCGCCGGTTGGACGCGAGCCTCGCGTCTTCCGGCCGATACGCTGGCGGGTCTCCTCGCGGGGTCGACTCATTATCTCGGCAACGACTCCGGGCCAACGCACCTCGCTGCGGCCTGCGGCTCGTCTGTCCTCGCCCTTTTCCGCGAGGATAACCTGCCGGCCTGGCGACCGTTCGGAAGGACGCGCCTTATGGCTGCTCCATCTATGCCGGAGATCCCGCTCGACAGCGTCCTGGCCGCGCTTGACGGTTTTTTCGCCTCATAGAGATGCCGGCAAGGCGACAATCCTACTCATCCACCCTGCGCTCGTCATTCCCCACATCTTGTGGCCGCGGCGCCGCCCACAAAAAAAGTGTTTTTTCTTGTATTTTTTGTTTGCAATATCTTTCGGCTCTGGTATAATGATACCGGCTCTCTTTGGCCGGCTGGAGAGGGCTCCCTCAAAAAACTAATCATCACCCCCCTTTTGCTGACCTCAGCCGGCACCTCACCCCCCCCCCGGGTGCCTCGCGCACAAATCCGCGTTTTCCGAGCCGCGCGTTTGTGATATGATACCGGCGAAATCCCCGGAGCTGGACAAAGATGGGAAATAAAGACTGGAAGACGGAACTGAAGAATCATTTCGAGAACATGCGCATCCTGGAAAAATGCCAGGCGGAAACGCTCATCCACTTCGAGCAGTTCTGCGAGTTCATCGTCGAGCCCGCCTTCGAAGCGCTCGTGGAAGAGATCGCTTCGTTCGGCGTGAAAGCCCGGATCCAGAAAGCGAAGGGCCGCGACATCCGCCTCAGCCTTTCTTTTCCCGGCCGCAAGGACGAGCAGTTCCACTACAAGATCTCGATCCCCAGCAACTCGGTCGAGCTCCGGCTGGCCCTGGTGACCAAGGGGCGGAAGAACCTGACGTCGGACTACAAGACAACGGAAGAGGCGTTCATGCCGGACCTGAGCCCCGCCGAAGTCCTCAAGCTGACCAAGGACGACGTCATCCTCGACGTCCTCGAGCATTACCGCAACTTCAGCTACGAAGCCCTGACCTCGCCCGATTGACGGGCCGGACCGGTCCATGGGTCCACAGCGAAAAGGTCTTCCCGCCAAACTCCTCACGCTAATCCTGAACATCGGCGTCGACCCCCGGGATTCCGAGTACATCCGCCTCATCAAGAGGATCTGGTATGTCGCCACGGCCGTCTCCCTGCCCGTGAGCCTCTCCTTCACGGTCAGCGAATTCGCGAGCGGACACACAGTCAGCGCCGCCGGGTTCCTCCTATCTTTTTTCCTCTTCCTAGCGGTCCTCGTGGACGGCGCTAGGCGTCCGGGGCATTTCGAACGCAACGCCCTCTATATCCTCGCGTATTTTGTCGTAGGCCCGGCCGTCATGACCGTTGCGTTGGGAGGTGTTTGGCGCTCTCAGGGTGCCATCATGATCGGGCTCCTCGGTCCTCTCTTCGCCCTGCTCTTTCCCGCGAGACGCCGGGCGTTTTATCTTTTCGGAATATACGCGGCTCTTGTTCTGGTGATAGGCGTTTTTTGGCCCTTTCCCCTCGAGCGGGGTTCGTCGCCGCTCGGACTGAACCCGTTCCAATTCTGGTTCGGCTTCCTCATCCTCCTCGGATTCATTTTCGGAGGCATGTATTTTTTCGTTGTCCAGCGCGAAAAGGCCCATATCCTCCTGGGGCTGGAGAAAGAGAAGTCCGAGAGTCTCCTCCGGCGGATCGAGAAGGACTTGACCCAGGCGGCCGAGATCCAGAAACGCCTGCTCCCCGGGGACAATCCGCGGTTCGAGGGCTTCGACATCGCCGGGGCGAATATCCCGTGCTATGAGGTGGGAGGCGACTATTACGATTTCGTGCCCATCGACGCCGACCGGCTGGGTATCGTCATCGCCGACGTTTCGGGGAAAGGGATCAGCGCCTCGCTCCTGATGGCCTCGCTCCGGGCGGCGCTCCTGGCCGAAGTTCGGGCGGATTTCGACGTGGCAGGCATGACGGGGCGCCTCAACGATTTCGTCCACAGGAGCACGGACTCGGCAAGCTTCATCACCTTTTTCTTCGGCGCGCTCGACCGCCGGACCGGGGAGCTCCGCTATGTCAACGCCGGCCACAATCCGCCTTTCATCGTCCGGAGGTCCGGCGGGATCTCGGACCTCGGCACGTCGGGTTTAGCCCTGGGGATGTTTCCCGGCACGCGCTACGAGTCCAGGACAGAGTGGCTGGAGGCGGGGGACACCGCAGTCCTGTTCACGGACGGAATCGTCGAGGCCCGGAACGGGGAAGGGAAGGAGTTCACGGAAGAAAGGTTCCGCGAGGCCGTCGCGCGTAGCCGGGACCTTCCGGCCGGCGAGCTCCGCCGGAGAGTCCTCGAGGACGCCCGCTCCTTCGCGGCCACCGGGCAGCCGTGCGACGACATCACCCTCGTCGTCGTCAAGAAAACGGGCGCGGGCGACCCCGCCCTGCTGAAGTAACTCTATTTCAGCCGCTTGAAAATTTCCCTTCGCAGGTGGTAAATTGATGCCGGGCGGATTACCTCTGAGGAGACCCGGCCACAATGAAACGGATTCATTCGGTGAGATTCAAACGGCTCAATAAGGTCGTCAAGAAGCTCGGCCTTTTCTGGCCGGCTCTAAAAAAATTCAATGGTGACAACGGCTTTTTCTTAGCTTCGGGGATCACCTTTAATATCCTCGTCAACTTGATTCCCTTTATCATGCTGCTATTGGCGTTGCTAGGAACTTTTCTCTACAACGACCAAGAAGTGCTCAACCATATTCGCGCTTATTTCAGAGATGTGGCTCCGGCGTTGGATCCAAAGATCACGAAAAACATTACGGACGTCATCCAGCACCGTCAGATTGTGGGAGTCTTAGGATTTATCGGTTTGCTCTGGTTCTCCACATGGGTCTTCAGCTCCCTGCGGATCGCTTTCGATATCGTTTTCCGGGTGGAGAAGAGCAGGGGAATGTTGCGTGGGGTCGGCATTGATCTCTTGATGATCCTGCTGGCGGGACTCCTCCTCTTCGTGAGCATGTTCCTGAGCTCCGCGATGGCCATCCTACATGGTTACCGGGGACATATTCCAGTGGTGATAGGGCCGACGCTTCAATGGATCCTTAAATACGCGCTCCCTTTTATCCTCACCTTTTGCATGTTTTTTTTGATTTACAAAATCATCCCTCATGAGAAGGTCCATTTCAAATCCGCCCTTCAGGCGGCTCTCCTCACGGGCGTGCTTTGGGAACTTACAAAACATCTTTTCACTTGGTATGTCCTCCATATCGCCCGCTATGCTAATCTTTTTGGCTCATTAAATACCTTGGTCCTATTTGTTTTGTGGGTCTATTATTCGTCGACGATTGTCGTCGTGGGCGGGGAGTTCGCCTATTTCTTGGAAGAAGATCGACACCGACCGGACGAAGGCCTCTCCGTCGCGGCCCCGCTGAAGTGACCGAACTTTATTTCAGCCCGTTGACGACGTCCAGGACCTTGAACAGGTAATCGTAGCTCGGGCGGTCCGTGGTGTTCTGCCCCATGTATTTGAAGAGCAGGACGCCGTTCCTGTCCAGGATGAAGACGCTCGGGATGTTCTGGTCGACCTTGCTCCCGCTCCACTCTGTCTGGAAGAGGCCGAGCCGCTTCGAGACCGCCCTGTCGGCGTCGATGAGGACCGGGAACGGGTCCAGGATCTCGCCCTTGCTCAGGCTGAAATCCTTGGGGAAGAACTGACGCCACCGCGTCATCCGGCGCTTGCCCGCCTCGTCGAGCTTGGTCGGGTCGGTCGGGTTCTTCCCCTCCCTGATCTTATCGAGCTGCCCGGGAAGGGCCTCGAGCCAGGATTGGACGATCTCCCGGCTGTAGGGGAAAACGACCAGGACTTCGACGTTGTATTTCTTCCGGATCTGCTGGGCCTTCTCGAGCTCGGCGAGCTCCACGTACCGGTAGTTGCAGATCGTGCACCAGTAGCCCGGGGCCGCGTAGCCGCGCACGAAAATGATCATGACGTTCTTGCCCTTGAGCTGGGAGAGCGTCACAGTGCCGCCCTGGTAGGTAGGCAGGCTGAAGTCCTGCATGGGCTGTTCGATGATGGCGGGCTTCATCTCGGGCTCCTGCGGCTTGGCCTGCGGTGTCTGGGCCTGGGCCGTCCCCTGCGCCTGTTGCGTCTGCTGCGCCGGGGCGGGGCCCGCGAGCGTCAGCCCGACAACGACCACCGCCAGGCAAATGCCGAGCCAGAGCTTCCTCACGTTGATGCTCATCGTCTCTCCTCTATCCGTTTTTTATCGATTTCTTTATTTCTTTTCGTCGGATCTCTTTTCCGGATTTTCCGCCAGGCGCTTGGCGGCCTTGCTCAAGGCCTCCTGGATACGGGCCCGGGCCGCTTTCGGGTCAGGCTCGTCGAGGATGAGGATACCGTTCGGCCCGTTCCAGCCGAAATAGAACTTGCGGCCGGCCACGGTCCGTCCCTGCATGATCTGGTCGAGGATCGTCACGTCCATCCTATACTCGTTGAACATGGCAAGGACCTTGTCCACGAGGTTCGCCGGAGGGGGCCCCTTGAAATGGATGAGGATGAGCTTGGACGGCCCCGGCCCGTACTTGGCCGAGTAGGCCTCGGCCAACCCTTCCTTGAATCCCCAGAAATCGGCCCCGAGGAGCGGCGATTCGTTGGCTGCCGCCACGTCCCCGCAGATGTACCGCTCGGTCCCGGGGAGGAGGCTGAACTCGGGCATGCAGGAAAAGGCCTGCGGCCGGGGGGTTTCGGCGGCCGGGAGGGCGCGGTCGAGCGAAAAGACGAAGGTTTCGACCTCGTCCTGCGTACACCCGGAGGAGAGGATGTTGATGTAAAGGTCGCCCTTGACGAGGTTGGTCTGCTCCACTCCGATCCAGTGGGCCGTCTTGATTCCGGGGGAAACGGTTTCGTTGCCTTCGCGCCTCGTCGAGAAGATGCCGAAAGCCGCCGCCGGGGAGGCCATCCGGTAGATCTCGAGGGTCATTCCCTTCCTCTTCGCGGCCGGCTTATCCGGGACGAGCTCGTAGACCGTGAGGTTCCGGAAGCCGTACTGGAGGAAGATCTCGGCGCCGCCGTCGACATACCCGTAGAGGGTTTCCTTCGCGAAAGTCCGCGGCGTGCCGGAGACGACCCAACCGGCGATGCCCGCGACCCCCATGAAGTCGGGTGGCAGATTCCTCTGGCTGGTGTCCTGGCTGGCCTGTTGGCCCTGAGGGATCATGGCGGCCGCTGCCGCAACCGTGCTTGCGTCCGCGAAAACCGTCATCCCCGCCGCAGCCACGATCGCCGCTGCCAAGCTGATTCGTTTCTTCTTCAAAGCCGCTTTCAATATATTTCCCTTGCCTCAACTCTACCACAAAGCGGCCCTCCGATAGCGTCGGGAATGTATCGATAGCGCCCGACTGCCCACGCGCCGCGCCGCCGAGCCCCAGTCCCTCGGCGATCTGAAGGAAGGCGCTCCGGCCGCTGGCGTCAAAGGCCACCTGACCCGTCCCGAAGAAGAGGACCGCCTACGTTGACATCTCGTAGTTCATAAGAATATATAAGAAGCAGCGCAACGAGGACGCGATGAAAAGACGTGTTTTTCTCACCTTCTGCCTGAGTGCGTGCCTGATTGCGGTCGCGAACGCATCCGCTCCTCCAACATCCGGCCCGGAACAGGCCGCGGCGCTGGAACGCAAGATCAATCTCATCAGCGACCTCATGAGCCAGCGTCAATTGGCGGCGCGGATACTGAACGACCTGAGCACGGCTCTCCCTGACCGGGTCTGGCTGACCGAGGTCATCTATGACGCCGGAGGGATCCGGGTCAAGGGCAACGCCCTGTCCAACAACCTCCTTGCCGACTATGTCTCGCGCCTCGAAGGAAGTCCCGATCTGATGGAGGTGAATCTCCTCTCGTCTGTCCAGAGACGGGCCCGGAATCGTGAATACCAGGAATTTGCGCTCCGGGCGCTTGTCAAGGACACTCGCAGGGTGAAGCTCTCCAGGCCCCGACCAGGGTCAGGCTCCGACGCCGTGGCCGCGCTGGCCAGGCGATTGGAGGAGCTCGAGAAGGCCATGCCGGCGCGGAAGGAAACCGCCGAGATCCTGAGGCAATTGCAGCAGGCCGCCAACGATTCGCGATTGAGTATCACAAAATTCGTCCCGGGAAGCGAAATTCCCAGGGAATTCTACAGCGAATGGCCCATTTCGATCGAGGTCACGGGGAGCCGTCAAAGTCTCAGGAGGTTTTTCGACAGGGTGGCTGATTTGCCGCGGCTCTGGGTGATAACGAAATATTCTTTCAATGCCGTTTCGAATCAGGACCCCGATTCACCGGTTCGCGCGTCGCTCACGGCCCATACATACTTTTTGAGTGGATCCCCGTCGGGCTCGTAGAACAACGAACCCGGACGGCGCGACAAAGCTTCTGATAAAGGAGCAGCAGAGAGGGGGGAAAATGGAATATCAAAGAGTGACCTTCCACCGGATGCTTTTGGTTGCCTCGGCACTGACCGTTCTCTTGCGGTTGTCGGCAGCCGCCCAGACCGAGTCCATCGACTTCAGGGGCCTCGCTAAGAAGGCGTCTCCGGCCGTGATGCTGTTGGTCGTCTCCGATGCCTCCGGCAAGGAAATCGCCGCGGGCACGGGGTTTGTCGTTTCCGCCGACGGACAGCTCATGACCAGCTACCGCGTCATCGCGGGGGGGAAAACTGCGACCGCCAAAGCAGAAAACGGCACGGCTTTTCCTGTTAAAGGCGTGCTTGTCACCGACCCCAAAAACGACCTCGCCCTGCTCAAGATAGAAGGGAAAGACCTCCCATTCCTGACAGCCAACGCCGGCCAGAAAATCCAAGTGGGAGCCCGCATAGCGATCATTGGCAGCCCTCTTCGGTCACAAGTTCCCATGTCCGAAGGGACCGTGTCGGCCGTCCGCGGGATGCTCATCGGGGGCGTCCAATTGCTTCAGATCACAGCAGCCATCCCGGCCGGCGCCGCCGGATCGCCTGTCCTGGACGCCAAGGGCGACGTCATCGGCCTGGCTTCAGCATCGCTGCAGGGCGGACAGGCGCTTAATTTCGTTGTCCCGGCCGAGGCCGTCCATGCGCTGATGACCCAGGCCGGGAAAGCGCCTGCCCCTCAACCCCTCGACGCTTGCCTCGTCGGCGGTGATGAGAAGATGTTCGCCGACCCCGTATCCTGGGCGGCGACACTGGCCGAAGCGGCTCAGGATAACACGCAGATGCTGAAATGCCGCCGGGACCTGGCCCGCCGCTACCCGGGGAATTCCACGGCTCAGAGATTCTTGGGGCATGCCTGCAGGGACACGGACTTGCTCGACGACGCGGTCGCCGCCTACAAGCAGGCCACCAAGCTCAAGCCCGACGACGCCTACTCGTGGCGTGGCTTGGGCAACTGCCACATGAAGGCCGGGCGCACGGACGAGGCCACGGCCGCCTTTGAGCAAACGGTCAAATGGAACCCGAGCGACGCAGAAGCATGGTGCCTTCTGGGCGCTTGTCATGGAATCGCCGGGCGCACCGACGACGCGACGGCCGCCTTCCAACAGGCGGTCAAAGTGAGACCGGACACCGCAACAGCTTGGTACAGCCTGGGCGCCGGCTACGACAATGCCGGCCGGCTTGACGATGCGGTTGCCGCCTATAAACGGGCCGCCGAATTGAAGCCGGACAGCGCCGAGCTATGGCGCGCTCTGGGCCTCGCCTACGGGAAAGCCGGGCGCTATGAGGACGCCATCCCCGCCTACAAGCAAGTGATTAAACTGATGCCTGAAGACGCCTCAGCCTGGTTTTACCTGGGGACCAGCTATGTCATGACAGAGCGCGATGATGACGGTATGACCGCCTTCAAACAAGCTGTCAAACTGAAGCCGGACTACGCTGAAGCTTGGTATGATATAGGCTTTTGCTCCGGAAGAGCCGGGCGGCTAGAGGACTCTATTGCCGCCTACGAGCACGCCGTCAAATCAAGCCCGGACTACTCTAAGGCATGGTGTAACTTGGGGATTGCTTACAGAAACGCCGGGCGCATCGACGATGCGATCGCCGCGTCCAAGGAGGCCGTCAGACTGAATCCGGGCGAATTCTACTCATGGTTCAACTTGAGCAACTGTTACATGATTGCCGGGCGCAACGACGACGCGATCATCGCTCTCAGAGAATCCGTCAGACTGGAGCCCGGCGACGCCGAAGCCTGGAATAACTTAGGCGTCTGCCACCTCAATGCCGGACACAACGAGGATGCAATCGCGGCCTTATCACAGGCTGTCAAGCTGAAACCGGACTATGTCGACGCCTGGGTGAATCTCGGCAAAAGCTATGGAAAATCCGGCCGCAACGATGACGAGGCCGCCGCCTATAAAGAGGCCATCAAGCTCCAGCCGGGCCACGCCGACGCCTGGTACAACCTGGGCGTCTGTTACAGGGAAATGGGACGCAAAGACGACGAGATCTCCGCCTACAAGCAGGCCATCAAGATAAAGCCCGATTATCAAGATGCCTGGTACAACCTGGGCGTCGGCTACTGGACTTCTGGTCGCGACAACGATGCAATCGCCGCCTACAAGGAAGCCATCAGGCTCAAGCCGGACGACCGCGCAGCCTGGGACAATTTGCATGCGTGCTACGTAACGGCCTTGGTGCGAGCCGGGAATGACCCCGCCAAGAAGGCCGCCGTTGAAAAAGCCATGAAAGAGAACCCGGCCGACGCCAATGCGTGGTTCGCCCTGGGCGAGCGTTACCTGAAGGGCGGCCGCACGGATGATGCCATTCTTGCCTATAAGAAGGCTGTCGAAATGAAACCGAAGCTGGCCGAAGCATGGTATGCTCTGGGCGCCTGCTACGAAAAGGCGGGCCGCAAAGCCGATGCCGCGGCCGGGTTCAAGCGCGCCAAGAAATTGAAGCCGGATTTGTTTAAGAAATAGCGTTGATCCGTCCTGGCCCGCGGTCCAGGCATCGCCTCCGCGAAGCAACCCTTCTGCCCGGATCGCGTATATCATCGTATGTGCTTATAGAAGGAGTATTCGCATGAACCGTGCCCACTGGAAACCCTTTTTATTCCTTCTTCTCGCGCTCTCCGCCTTCGCCTTGGCGGCCGCCTCCGGCCAGGCCTATGCTCAATCCGGCGCAGATCCCCGGATCGGCCACGTCGAAAACGGACTGCTGCCGCCCGTCCTCGTCAAGGGGCAAAAAGCCTGGAACATCCTCGACCGGATAAAGCTCTACAACGTTCCGGGCGTGAGTATCGCCGTCTTCTTCGACAACAAGATCCAGTGGGCCAAGGGATACGGTGTCGCGGACAACGGAACGAAAGAGCCCGTGACCGAAAAGACACTCTTCGTCGCCGGCTCCATCAGCAAACCGGTGGCGGTGATGGGCGTCCTCCGGCTGGTCCAGGAAGGGAAGCTCGGGCTCGACGCGAACATCAACTCCTTCCTCACCTCGTGGAAGGTCCCCGAAAACGCGTTCACGGCGAAACAGCCCGTCACCCTGCGGCGGATCGCGAGCCACAGCGCCGGCCTGACGGTGCACGGATTCCGCGGCTACGCCCCGGGCGAGCCGCTCCCGACGCTTATTGATATCCTCAACGGCGCCCCTCCCGCGAACTCGTCCCCCATCGTCGTCGACATCGAACCGGGCTCCACGTGGCGGTATTCCGGGGGAGGCCTGACCATCATGCAGCTCGCCCTCATCGACGTCGAGAAAAAGCCCTTTCCCGAGGTCCTCAGCGAAAAAGTCCTCGGACCGATCGGGATGACGAGCAGTTCCTACGAACAGGCCATGGCGCCCGACCGCCTCAAGCTCGCCGCCTCGGGCCACGACGCAAGCGGGAAGGTGATCGAAGGAAAGCGCTTCATCTATCCCGAGATGGCCGCCGCCGGGCTCTGGACGACCCCCACCGACCTCGCGAAGTTCGCGATCGAGGTCGGGCGCTCCGTTCGCGGGGAATCGAACAAGGTGCTGACCAAGGAGACGGCCAAGCTCATGGTCACTCCGCAGATCGTCATCCAGGGAACGACCGAAATGGCCCTCGGGCTTTTCCTCGAACGCCACGGTTCCGAGGTGTATTTCGGCCACGGCGGCCAGGACACGGGCTTCGTCGCCTCTCTGCTCGCCGACCGCGACGGGGGATACGGTGTCGCCATCATGACGAACTCCGACGGCGAGGGGGCCGGCTCCCTCATCAACGAGATCACCATGAGTATAGCGAAAGAGTACGGCTGGCGGGGCTACGTGCCCGTGCCCTATGACGTCATCTCCCTCGAGGCCAAGGCGCTCGCCCCGTTCCCGGGGAGATACACGCTCGATTCCGATAGCACGCTCGCCGTGAGCCTGGAGGGCGGACGCCTCATGGGCAAGATAACCGGCGGGACCGCCTTCGAGCTTCTGCCCATTTCCGCGGCTGAGTTTATCCGCACCGACGCGCCCGTAACCTACACGTTCGCGGACGGGAAAGGCACGCCCTCAGGCAGTGTGACGTTGAAATCCAGCCGCGGGACGAGGACCGTGCCCCTGGTCCCCGAGGAGTTCAAGGCTCCGGCCGACTGGCTCGAGGCGGGGGACACGGTCCGCGCCGTCGAAGGCTACCGGTCCCTCTGGAAGAAAGATCCGAAAGATCCGAACGTCGCCGAAACCCGGCTGAATTCCATGGGCTACCAGCTTCTCTCGGACAGAAAGATGGCCGAGGCCATCGCCCTCTTCAAGCTGAACGTCGAGCTCCACCCCGATTCGTGGAACGCCTACGACAGCCTGGCCGAGGGATACATGAAGAACGGGGAGAAGGCCCTGGCCATCAAGAATTACGAAAAGTCGCTGGCCCTCAACCCGAAGAACGCCGCCGCGGCGAAGAAGCTGGAGGAGCTCAGACGCCTTCCTCGACCTTGAAAACCAGGTCGCCTTCCCGGACCGGCTCTTTCACCTTTACGCCGGCTGTACCGCCCACCTTCACTTCGGGGATGGATTGATGCTCCAGCTGCAGCGATTCCACCGGCTGCGAAAAGTCGCTGGTGTGCCCCTTGATGTGGATGATCTCCCCGATCTTCAGGCTGTCGGCCGTGACCTCGATAATGGCCACGTTGATTTTGTGGAAGAAATGCGTGACGTGCCCGATTTCTTTTTCCATCATCCCTCCTTGGGTGCCATAGTAAAAATAGCAAAATGAGGAGCGCTTGACAAGGGCTTTTGCAGCCGGCTAAAAAACCCGTTATCGCTTCCCCGTTGGAAGAAACCACTAGGATGCCCAAGCCCGAGGTTGCCGGTCGACCGGGACATTAGATATCAGGCAGCATATTCTGAAGGAAAGCGCTCCGTCCGTCATTGACATTCTTCGTGGGGCGGGTGCTGAATTCGGCTGCGTGATTCTAATCAGCTTCCCTGACGCGGCTCACCCCAGGCTTATGTCCGCGACCTTGATCTTCCCCCGCGCTGCGACGCCGAGCCCCAGCCCCTCGGCGATATAAAGGAACTCGCTCTGTTTCTTGTTCTCGAGTTGCTGGACCCCCCGCGCCATCCGCTGCTTGACGATGAAGTCGTGGGCGACGGCGTCGACCGCCACCGGGTCCGTCCCGAAGAGCATGACGTTTGCGTCATAGATGAATTTCGGGTTGGCCGCGGGCCCTCCGTCGTAGCAGGCCTGGATTCCGTCCACGATATTGAGGACGACCTTGTCCCTGAGGCAGGGGAAGGCCCAGGGCTCGGCCACGGACTTCATCCAGAGCGCGTGGAGGCGCCCCGTGTTGCTGAGCGAGCCGTAGGACAGGTTCTTCAGGCAGCAGGTGACGGTCGGGCCGGCGTTCTTGAGGATGGGGACGTTGATGATCTTCGTGCAGACGCTCGTCACGAGCCGCGTGAAATAGGAATGCGTGCCCTCGTTGATCATGTAGGGCATGGTCTCCCGGTCGTATTTCTGCTCGGCCTCGGCGACGTAGGGGAGGGCCTCCCGGTCGATGTTGTCCTTGCTCCAGAGCTCGCCCTTCGGGTCCCAGAAGTCGCCGTTGGGCCCCTTCGTCTCCGTGCCGAGGATCCGGATCCCCGGGAACCGCCCGGGCGTGAACCCGGCGTCCGCGAGCTGGAAATGGCGGCGGTCCCAGATGACGATATTCTTTTTCACGACGCCTGCGGCGATCAGGCCCTCGATGATGGCGTCCACGACCTCGGGCTTGGTCGAGAGGATCTTTTCCCCGATGGGGTTGACCTTGATCCCGACGATATCGGACGGGGAGATGAACTGGCGCCAGGCGGCCCGTATGTCCTTCTCGCCCGTGAGCTCGGCCAGGCCGCGGTTGAGGGCGGTTTTGACTTTCGAGCCGGCGATCTGCCCGGCCACGGAGGCCGTATCGGTATCAACCTTGACGACCTGGCCGGGGTATTTTCCAGGCATGGAGCCGGCAACGCGCGGGATCTTGCGGACCTCGTCGATGTTGGTCTTGATCTCAGCGACGGGGGCTGGCTTGGGCTTCTCCTCGGCCACTTTCTCCTGAGAGGGAAGGCGGGGAGCAAGGGCGATCCCGGCGACACTCATGGCAGAATAGCGGAAAAACTTCCGCCGTGAGAAAAAGTCTGTGGTCTGAGCGTCTTTCTCTCCTGTAAGGGCCAGAATGTCATCTTTTTTCATAGGAGTTTCTTTACTTCGATTAATGGCATCAGTATAAGGAAGAGAGGCGAAAAGTCAACGAACTATGGGGGATGTAAATCCAAAAAAGGGGATAAGGAATAGATCGAAATAAGGCGTTGACTTTTCTGACATGCCATTTTTATAATCTTCTTTCAACAGGTGGGATCCATGAGGAGACAGAGAGGCCTGATTGGGTTTCTGTTCTTTATCTTGTGCTCTTTTTCTTGGGTGTTTCCTGAAGAATGCGTGGGCTTAGGAGTGCAAAATGCAGAAACATCATTGGACGCCCTGATTGAAAAGGGAAAGAGCCTCTATTCGGCAGGCGAGTTCGAAAACGCTGCTGCTCTATTTAAGAAAGCTCTCGGGCTTTCCAGAGAAATAGGAACACCCCAAAAAGAGGCTCTGTGCCTTTCGCAATTGGGGATAGCGTCTTGGGACATGGGCCAGATCTCGGAGTCCGCGAAGCTCTTCAAGGATGCCTATCTTCTCGCCCGGCAACACGGAGATCTCTCGGTCGCGGAAGCTAATCGGAAATTCCTTGAAATTACTAGGCTCTACAACCTGGGAAAGGAATATCGATTAAAAAGCCTGAACAAGCAGTCTCTCGATTGTTTTAAACGGGCCATCGCCGTCGGACGCACAACAGGAATCGACAACTTTGAGCTCAAGTGTCTCCGTCAGAAGAGCCTGACGTACTGGCAGATCGACGATGTCGAGATGTTTTTCGAATGCAATAAGCAGGGGGTGGATCTATCTAGAAAGACCAACCATAGGAAGGAACTGGGGAAATTTTTAAACTACATAGGTGCCTATTATGAAAAGACGAGTGATTATTCTTATGCCCTGAAATATTTCGAAGAAGCACAAATTGAATCGAAGAAAGCAAATGATTTATTAATGGAAGCAGAATGCTTGTCAAATATCGGAGGTGTTTACCTTGATTTAGATATTCTAGATTACGCCGAATCTTATTACGAAAGAGCGCTTGTTATCGACAGAACTTTAGGCAACAAAGTTAATGTTGCTATGGATCTCAATAATATTGGAATTGTAGTGCTCAATAACGCTCATTTAATTGATGACCACTCCGGGCTAGATAACTCTCTCCAATGCTTCCAGGAATGCCTCCAATTATTAAATGAACAAGAGAATAGCACATTAGCGATTCAGGTAATGAATAATATTGGATATATATCCTATATAAAAGGCAGATATTCGGATGCGGCCAATGCGTTTGAGAATTGCCTTTCTAAAGCAGAGAGGATTGGTTATGAAGAAGGGATCAGCGTTGCCCACCTAAATTTGGGCAATATGGGCCTAAAGAGCGGGAATTATCAACTGGCTGAAGCTCACTTTGTTAATGCTATTAACACGGCCATTGAGACTAATTCGAAAGAAACGTTATGGGAAGCCTATTTTGGACTAGGCCAATGTCGTGAAGCTAGTAATGATTTGCGATTCGCTCTAGAGAATTATAAAAAATCCATTGGGATAATTGAAAAAATCAGGGACCACATCACCCTGGACATATTCAAAATAGGCTTTGCCAGAAATAAGTTCACTGTTTACGAGCATGCTATAGATATCCTCCATTCTTTTTATATGTCTTCCCCTTCTGAAGCTCTTCTTGAAGAAATGTTTTCTATGATTGAAAAGGCCAAAGCTCGAGCTTTTCTTGAAGGCCTTGCCGAAGGTCGGATCGATCTTAGCAGGGTATTGAACCTAGCGAAGAAAAAGCGAGAAAGAGAAGTATCGAAAGAAATTTCGGAAGTTGTTAAGCAACTGACGGGATTCCAATTGAGAAAGGCAGGGAAGGAAAATCTCCTGCGGGAGTTGGATAGAAAAGAAGAAGAATTTCTGAGGGTCATCTCAGATATCAAAACGGAATATAGGAAAGCCGGGATTGTTGCGTCTCCCGAAATCTGTGCAATTTCTGAAGTGAAAAACCGATTGCTAGAGAGGCACAGGGCTTTTCTTGAATACTTTGTAGGAGAGAAAAAATCTTACCTAATTTTCTTTACGAGGAATCGTTCGGGATTATATGAATTGCCCGGACGATCAAGCCTGGAGAATTCTCTTAAGGGTTTTTTGAAAACACTTGCCGTACCTTCTCGTGGTCCCTTCATCGGCATGCGAGCAGGGGAGCGTATTGCGCGGGAGCTAGTTTTCCCACTACAAGAAAAGATCTACAATGAGATTAATTCTTTGATTATCATTCCGGACGGAGTGCTCAATTACCTCCCCTTTGAGACATTAAGAGTGGAGACCAACGGAGGCCGTTGCTTCCTTATTGAGAAATATGGTGTTTCCTATGGCCAATCAGCCTCGTCACTCCTGTTTTTAAAACAAACTCTCCAGATTACGAAGAGGAATAAAGATCTCCTCGCTGTTGGATCACCCAAGTACGGCAAAGCGCAGAAAACGGGCATTAGCCAAAAAATATCGCGGGCAGAAGTTTGGACGGAGATTTATCGGGGCGATGGCTTTTCCTTCGAATCTTTGCCGTTCAGCAAGAATGAAATCCTGGACATCGTGAGTAATTTTCCAGAGAGGAAAGTTGACGTCTTTTTGGAACGCGAGGCAAACGAATCTGTTATAAAGAAGTTACCTTTGAGCGAATACCAAATCATACACTTTGCCTGCCATGGGTTTCTTGATGAAAAATCGCCTTTTCGGTCGGCCTTGGTCCTGTCTCTCGACGAAGGCCAGGGAGAAGATGGATTTTTACAGGTTAGAGAGATCAACAATCTCAGGATTAATGCTGACCTTGTCGTGCTTTCTGCTTGCCAGACCGGGAATGGCTCTCTAGAGAAGGGAGAGGGTTTGTTGGGTTTAAGCAGAACATTTTTTTATGCTGGAGCTCGTGCTGTTCTTTCAGCCCTTTGGCCCGTCAATGATCAGTCGACAGCGGCTCTAATGGGCGATTTTTATAGGTTCTTGGTCCAAGGACAAGGTAAGGATGAGGCTCTCCGCCTTGCCAAAATGAAAATGCTAAAATCCACACGCAGGCATCCATTTTATTGGGCAGGGTTTGTACTTCACGGAGACGCCGCTTCAGTTTCTTTTGATAATTCTAAGCTAGCGCACTGAAGTGAGGATCTTATTGAAGGATTGTGAACTTCCATAGATTGGACTCGGCTAATTTGTCATTATGGGCGTAAGCGGTTATCATCCAGTAATATGGCATATTTAATTGGAGCTGACCTGTGATTTCGTGGGGCAAAATAAAGGATGTTGCCGAGGTTGCCGTGCTCTTCCAGATTGGCAAAAGAGATTCATCATAGAGTTCAAGGATATAGCTCTCAGCCCCCGCAATTTCCTGCCACTTGAATATCAATGGCAGGGTGACGCGCTGGTTTGGTTTTGGCTGCATAAGCCCCACAAATGAACGTATTGCCCGTGTCTGATCTTCATGTCCCAGCTTCTGAACGATTGTCGCTAGAGATGCGATAACCAGAATAATGCCGATAAAAGCAGAAGAGAATCTCCATAAGAGTCGCACTCGTTGGCTTGATCTACGTAAAGAAGGAGGCGAGGATTCCGCTGACTGCGCCTCCCGGACCTCTTGAATCATCTTTTTCTGGTATCTTTGAAGCTCAAGAAGAAACTCAAACTCTCTAGCGCAAGATGAACAGTTCGTCACGTGATCGATAATCTTCATTTTTTTGGGGATTCGGCTCGAAGATTCGAAAAAAAACACGAGCTTTTCCAGGGATGGACATCCCAACCTATTGTCTGGGTCCTTATCCGCGATATAGGATCGATACAAACGTTTTAGCTCTTCATCGTTGAGATTCATAATGAATATCCATATTCTTGAGGTTTTTTTTCAGGTCGGACAAGCCCCGATAGAGGAGATTCCTGGTCTTATCAGTGCTCCAATTGAGATAGCTAGAGATTTCCGGAATGCTGAGATTGAGGAGGTACAATTTTACGACCTGGCGCCGTGATTCGATGAGCTTGTCCACTGCCTTGCCGACAGTCTCCTCCAGACTTCTGAACCGAGCCATCTCGATACTATGAACTACCTCATTTTCAGCCACCTGCCGTTCGTGGCTGAAGATCCCCTCCTCTCTTCGGATTTTTCTGAGTTGGTCGATAACTGAGGAATTCACGATTTTCTTTATATAGGACGGATAATTTGTGATGTTTTTCTCACTGTCAAGGAGTTTCCAGATCTTTATCCTGACATCTTGGGAAACATCGTCAGGATCCAGCCCATATTTATAGAGGTTGTACTTGTGGATGTGAATCCGGATGAAATTGGCAAACCGGCCCAAAAGGTCTTCAAACTCCCGTTCCTTGATTCGCTCTGAATCCATCATCCACATCCAGAAAACAAGAAAGACTTTAATTTCGCATCGTACTATTATAGATGTCAAGAGATCATTCTTTTTCTCACTTTATGTCCATTTCATGAGAAATATTACCGATTGTATCGTTTTCTTCTAGAGGTGCGGAGGATCGACCCGCTTTGTCAACAATCCGTGTTCATCCCAGGCTATAATGATGGGCATAACCATCATCGGGTCAAGTTCAGTAATGGTGTCCGTGTCCGGGGCTTTATGCAAGGCCGCGAGTTTTGACAAAAACGTACTCTTACTTGGTGAGACTGGAACTGGGAAAGACCTCGCCGCTCGCAAAATTCATGAGCTTAGCCCTTGCCGGGCGTTTCCCTTTATCCCTATAAACTGCTCCAATCTATCGGACGGACTCTTCGAATCAGAACTTTTCGGGCATGCCAAAGGTGCGTTCACGGGAGCTGTTCGTGAAAAGTCCGGACTGCTGGATGTGGCCGAGAACGGCACTGTCTTTCTGGATGAAATCGGGGAGCTGCCCCTCCATCTCCAAGCCAAAATTCTAAGGTTATTGGATAAAAAGGAATCGAGAAGAATTGGAGCTACCCAAACAAGAACCCTTAGGGTTCGTTTCATTTTCGCCACTAACAGAAATCTTCATGCGAGCGTTCTTGAAGGCACCTTCAGGAAAGACCTCTACTATAGGATCAACGTCGTAAGGATCCAGATTCCTGCCTTGCGGGAGCGGAAAGAAGATATCCCCTCCTTGGTAAATCATTTTATCGAACAGGAGAATCTGCGGAGCGACAGCCATAAAGCATTAACACAAGAAGCTCTTGAGAAACTCTCGGCTTACGATTTTCCAGGAAACGTAAGGGAATTGGAAAATGTCATAGAAAGGTCTTTCGTTTTTTCCGAAGGCGATTTGGTTACGGCAAGAGATATTCGTTTAGATCCCGAGCCCATTATGGGCACGCCAGAGGTGATCCAGGCGCACATAAAATCGACTTTGGAACAATGCCGCTGGAACAAAACGAAAACGGCCCGGAGACTCGGGAAGAGTCGGAGGCAACTATACCGGATTCTCGAAAAATATGAACTGACTGACAATTTCAGAAAAGTGGTTCTTTGAAAAACAATCTTCGTTTCTGCGATTGAGGAACTGCTGGGAGAAATGTCCTTTTTCTGATTGGCGATTGCTCTGCGTCAAGTCAGGATTTCCTCCGCCGATATGTCACGATGGCCAGGACGGCAATCATGCTAATCCCGAGAACGCCAGCCATTATCATAATGAGATTGAGGCCTCCGGAATATATTCGAGAGTCCGTCTTTCCGTTGATAACGAATCCTGCCCAGTAATAAGGATGGGACAGTGTCCTAGAACGGATCATGTCAAGTTTGGCATTCCGTAACGCTCCCATCAATGATTCACCACCCCGGATGTGTCGATAAAACCCTTCCATGAGGAGTGAGGTGGCTTGGTCATTCACGGCCCAAAGACTCATGAGGACAGATGATGAGCCGGCATAGAAAAAAGCCCGACTCAGCCCTTCGATTCCTTCACCCCTGACAAATTGGCCCAGTCCGGTCTGGCACGCGGACAACGTTACGAGTTCGGCGTTCATCTTGAGGTTATAAATATCTCTTGCTTGGAGAAGCCCTTCCCCGGCTTGGTTTTTATTGAACGAGAGGAGGATGGCCGATCGGGCCGGCTTCTTGTCATCGATCACACTATGAGCCGCGAAATGGATGATCCTGTAGTCCGTTAATGGATTGGATTTCAGCCAACGCTCTGTCGCATCTTGTTTTTCCAGCACCGTGACTCTGTTGGGTGGGAAAAGCTGAGAGATCCTCTCGATCTCCGACGCGGAATACTTGAGCGGGGAGAGTGAGACGCCAAAAGAAGAGCCGGAACCATAAAGAATATCAAGGTCGGGGACGACGGCGGTTCCCCCCTTGCCTATGTTGTACTCGGTATCTCCTATGGCCAGAAGGTCTTTGTGCGGCCTGGAACCCTTCTGGTGTCTTCGACTTAGAAATCTGAGCGATGAGAGGGAGGGAACATAGCCGATCTGGAATTCCCGGATTAACCAGGAGCGGGGTTCATGATTCGTGCGCAGAGTCTCGAACGGAAGGAGATTCAGGATGTCATCTGGAACAAAAACAATCCTCTTTAACCCCGGCTCGATCCCCGGGGATACGAGCTCTTGATAGAGTTCCTGGCCGAGGTGGAAATCCCTATTTTGACGGTCAGAGATGGCCTTACGGTATTCGATAACCTGCTGCTGGATAACCTTCCTTGAGGGGAGCTTAAAGATTCTTAGCCCCTTATGAAAAACCACAAAAGCGTAGGACGCCTCTTTTCCGAGCGAATAGGCGAAGTAGGCTTCGTCGGGGGCTAGCAGTTCTTTCCGGACTTCCTCGTACGTGATGACCTTCGGATACTTCAGGTCGGCATACGCGGGGCTCGACATCCGAATTTCCCGCCTCAAGGTTTCGAGTTGGTCTTCCAAGGACTTGATCTGGCCCGAAATCGTTTCCTTGCCCTCGGGGGAATCATCCGCGGACAAAAGCTTGCTGTAGGCTTTTGAGATGTTTCTCATAGCTTCTTTTTCGCGGTTTGCCAGGATAGGATTGATCCCTTGTGAAACGTCGACCTCAGCAACCTCAAGGCTGTCAAGGAAAGCCCGGGCCTTGCCTCTTTCCAGGTAATTAAACGCCTCCTTATCGTAACCCTTGTTGGGATCCATTTTCTGAAGCGTGACCAAAAGGTCAATGAGGTTCTGGTAAACCTCAATTCGTTTATCTGTGCCGAAATAACTCGCTTTGAGATCTTCGATGGTTATCGAAGATCTGATATGTTCGATTATGGAAATTGAGGTCTTATAATATTCTAATGCAGCCTGGTATTTTTTTTGTATCGAAAAAGTATTTGCGCTTTCATAGAATACCTCCCAGAGTAATTGTCCGTCTCGGCTCTTATTTGCCACATTAATTGCCAACTTGAAATATTCTAACGATTCATCGAATTTGCCAATTTTAGAATTGATGATGCCCAGATTATTTAGTATCCTGCCTATTTTTTCAGTGTCCCGCTCATTTTGTGCGAGGTTATATGCTCTCCTAAAATAGCCAAGTGCATCGAAATATCGTTCTTTGTCAAAAAGCAATGAGCCAATGTTATTAAAGACAGCTATAGTTAGGCGTGAATCTCCAAATTCATTTATTAATGCCAAACTTGATTTGAAATCTGTCAGGGCATTGCTAAAATCTTCTTGACTGTTCGAAATCAACCCCCTTTTTCTTAAGATAATCCCCCTGTTGATATAATCAATTGATATTTGTCTGGCGTCCCTCAATTTTTCATCTATGGCAAGCGAACGAGTGACACAATCTAACGCTTTGTCGTAGTCTCCAAGTTCTTGGTAGATCACCCCTAAATTACTTAGTGAGTCAGTTTCTCCCTGTAGGTTATTTATTCCTCTTGTTATCTGGTCGGCTTGCTCGCAAGATCGAAGGGCCTTGGAATAATTCTCTAGTTTTATAAAATATATTCCAATATTATTTAGGCAATTGCTGGCTTCTCTCATATTGTTTGTTTGTTGTGCTAAGGAAAGCGCTTCTTTATTCAGAGAATAGAATTTCGAATAATCGCCAGTATCCCAGAAGATAAGACTAAGTTGTCTCTCACACTTGATAACATGATCCGGACTATTAATGCTCTTAGCAATTTCGATTGCATTAACAAAGCATTTAGCGCCTTTTTCATAATTTGACTCAGATCTGTGCTGTTTTCCTTCCTGATAAAGGTTGTGAATTTCTATCGAACTTAAGATAAAAACGTTGGTGACTTTCTCTTCCAGCCTCTTGGCGAGAGGCAAGGCTTTATCAAAAAAGAGTTTGGAGCTATTTAAGTCACCGACATTCCAATAAAGAATCCCTAATTCCCTATAACAACTCAATTCAGCTCCGATATCAGAAGTCTTCTTTATATTCGATAGTGCATTGATATTAGTCTCGATCGCTTTTTGATAATTGCCCTTAATTCTATATCCTAACGCTTCTTTCATCTCTGCATACGGGGACGATCTTTCTTGGTTATTTACATTCCGCCCCGGGTTGGCAAAAAAAACCGTCGCATTAAAAAAAATAAAGACGGCCACCCAAATCTTCAGATAAATCGCTCTCAAAATGAAGCCCCAAGAATAGCGGTACTCTACTAATAGATGGGAAGATCGGATTTTTTCTATGCTCTTTAAGGAGGAGAAAGGGGGTGATTTTATATTATAAAAATCACCCTTCTGGAGGACGGCGAGGAAGGAAATTTGCGAGAGGACTCTTTTCTAAATCTAGCCTAGTCTTTTCCACTAGGTCTTAGAATCACTATATCAGCTGTTATTTTGACGACCTTATTTAAGCTATTCGTCCCCGGCTGAACAGGGGTCGGCTGATCGACTTTGATCACGTTCCGGAGCCCGGGGAAGAGGCTGACCAGGAGCTGGGCGGGGTATTTGAGGAGCAGGCCGAAGCTGAGCCTCGTCGTTTTCTGCGGGTCGGCAGAGAGGCCGGATGCCGAGAGTCCCAGGAAAGCGAAACAGACGAGAAGGACGACGGCTTTTTGAAGGTTTCTTTTCCGCATAGCGGCCTCCTTGACGGACAGCTCGCCTTGGGAAAATGACCGAAGAAAGGACAAGACGGAACAGATGGCTAGGCAAATCCTCTCTTCAGGAAATCATCCAAGGCTGATTTAAAAATAAGTCAATAAAATCCAATTGTCAAGCCCCGGCGCCCCTAATACAGGGCCTCCGGCGGCCTCGAAAGAAGCCTGATAGAGAAAAATCTACAATACTTAGTATTCAGAGACCTAGAGAGCACGAGATTTAGGGAGCCAAAAAGATTTTAATTGGGCCGGAAAAATACAAGGCCGTCGAGCCCCCTCGACTCGAGTTCGGAGGCGATGAGCTTGTCTAGGGCCTGGATGTCTACCCCTGGGGATTTGGCGGGAGCTTGGGGAGCGGGTGTCTGGCTGAGCACTAGGTTTCCAGCCCAGAGCGCGGCCAATAGACCTAACAGGATAATGATGCGGGACGATTTCATATTCGCCTCCGTAACTGATCTCAAAACTGCCGGGATTCTACCACTTCTCGGCGCCGGAACTCGAGACCGAAGGCCGCTTCAGGAAACGCCGTCTCGCCTTCAGAGTTTCCGGAAAGCCATCGGGCTTCCCTCAGGCCATTGCCAGGACATACTCACGACCTTTCCGGAAGAGTCGCGCCCGAAGCGGACCGTGGCATATTCGTAGCGGAAAAAGAACTCATCGTTCCCGGTCGGAATGAGCGCCCGCCGGAATGGGAATTGACCCCAGCGCATGTAAAGCGTCCCATCCTGCACGGCTAGGGTTTGATGGTAAGGGATGGCGTCCGAGGCGTATTCGCCCGCATAGTCCTGGAGTTTCCGCACCTCGAGTTCGACGGGGACGACCGCGGGTGGCCGCGTTGTCTCTCCGCTGAACAGCACCTTCTCCAGGTCTTTGGGGACCCTGTTGAACAGGCCCGACTGAATATTCCCGAGAACGACGGCATAGATATGCTCCCCGGGGTAGAGCGCGATGTGGGCATTGAATCCTTCCACGATCCCGGACTGCTCGATTAAGGCCCGTCCCGAATAGTTACGCTTCCCCCAGCCATACGGGTATCGCCAGCGGTCGACCTTGAAGGAGGGATTGGAATCCACCGCCCGCAGCCAAGAAAGCAAGTCACGGACGTTGGAATAGGCCGATCCCGATCCTATCTCCGCGGCCTCGTTAGCCGGGAGTCCGACCACGGCATTCCTGGCTATCCCCGGAACATGGCCGGCGGCGTCCGGTCCCGGAGGCAGGTCCTTGCAGGCGATCCCGGAGCTCTTCATGCCCAGCGGGCTGAAAATGTTATCGCGCAGGAATTGCTCATAGGACGCCCCCGAGACCTTTTCGATGATCAACGCGAGAAGGAAGTAACCTTCGTTGCTATACTGGTCATCCTTGCCGGGCGGGAACAAGGGCTTAGCGTCCCTGAGACGCCGAAGGAGTTCCGCCGAAGGCAGGCAATCGATGTATCGATCGGGCGTGTCCACGACGCCGATGCCGGACTTGTGAAGGAGCAGTTGCTCGACGGTGATGACGTCGCCGTTGGCGATGCCGGATACATAGCGGCCCAGCGTGTCCCGCAGCCCGAGCCTTCCGCGCATGACGAGGAGTTCTATGCAGGCCGCCGTGTAAGTCTTCGTGAGGGAGGCTATGCGGAAGCGGGTTTCGATGGTGTTAGGGACGTCACGGACGAAGTCCGCCTTTCCGTAGGTCTTCTCCGCCAGGATGCGATCACCCTGGGCGATCAAGACGACGCCGCTGAAGTCGCTATCCGCCTCGTATGCCGCCAGCCACTTATCGGCACGATCGGAGACGCCGCAGGCTTCGAGGGCTGTTTGGGCTCGCGCGGGGAGGGCCGCGGCCGCGATCACGAAAGCGGCCACCCAACATGCCGCGAGCAACTCAGGACAATGTGACCCCTTCATGCTGGCCTCCTTGGTGGGTCAAGCGCAACGCGCACGGCTGCCGCCATCCCTCCGCGTTTGAAGTTCTCAGGATCCAGAAATAATACTCTGTTTTTCGGGAAACGTTGCCGGGAGCGGGCAGCAAGCACCCGTTTTGCCGCGAGCTAGCCCTTGAAGAAATACTTGATCTCCCATTCGGCAGTTTCCCGCGCGTCCGACCCGTGGGTGGCGTTCCGCTCGATGGAGAACCCGTAGGTGTGGCGGAGGGTGCCGGGCTTGGCCAGGGCGGGGTCCGTGGCCCCCATGACCTCCCTCCAGTGGTTGATGGCGTCCTCGCCTTCGAGGACCATGAGGACGACCGGCCCCGACGACATGAACTCGGTCAGGCTGGCGTAGAATTTCTTTTCCTTGTGGACGATGTAGAACCCCTTGGCCTCTTCCGGGGTCAGGTGGGCCATCCTGAGCCGGCAGATCCTGAAGCCCTCGTCCTCGATCCGCTGGATGATCTTCCCCACGATCTTCTTCTTGACGGCGTCGGGCTTGATGATGGCCAGGGTCTTCTCGTTCATGGTCGCTCCTCGGCGGCGAATTCCCTTTTCATATATCGTAACCCGGAGCACGAGTCAACCGTGTTTGACAGGCGCGGGAGCCTGCCGTTACAATGATTTCGTTCATGGACAAGGCGGAGAACTATCAGCGGCTGAAATTCCAGGCCCTGGAATGGGGGTTCGAGCTTTTCGGCGTCGCCGACGTCACCAAGCTCCGGGCTGAGTTTGCCCTCGCTCCCAAAACCGCCAAGAAATTCGGGCTGGCCATATCGCTCGGGAAGCGCCTCAACGACGCGGTCATGGACGACATCCAGGACCGGCCGACACCGCTCTATTTTCATCACTATCGCCAGATTAACTTTTTTCTGGACCGGGGCGCCCTGCTCCTCGCCGACCGCATCCAGAGCATGGGGTTCGCGGCCATCCCGATCGCGGCCTCGCAGATCGTCGATTGGGAGAAGCAGAGGGCCCACGTCTCCCACAAGCACGTCGGGGCCAAGGCCGGCCTGGGCTGGATCGGCCGCAACAACCTCCTCGTCAACCCCGGCCTCGGGGCGCGCTTCCGGCTGGTCACGGTGCTGACGGACCTGCCGCTTTCGACGGACAGGGCGTTGAGGGACGGCTGCGGCGCCTGCCGGGCCTGCCTTGCGGCCTGCCCCGCCGGGGCCATCAAGGAGACGCGCGAGGAGTTCGACCACATGGCCTGCTGCGAAAAGCTCAAGGAATTCCAGAAGCTCAAGCTCGTGAGCCAATTCATCTGCGGCGTCTGCGTCAAGGCCTGCCGGGGCCCGGTCAGCCACGCGCGGGACAAGCGGAAAGGCAGCCAGGGCAAAGCTTGATCGTGACCCAAAAAACGCCGTCGCGGACGAAGACCCTGCCGTCGCATTGGGCGCTCGTGATGGCGCGGGGCGCGAAAAGGACCGCCCTCGGCCTCCTGCTCTCTCTATTGATCCTCGGAACCGGTGCTTGTCAGACGCAGCCCCGGCCCGACAAGTGGGCCCAGCGGGTTCCTTCGGCGACGCTCAAAGACTGGTACGAACTCGACGCCGACGTCTACCGCTCAGAGCAGCCGACGCGTCAGGGGTTCGAGGAGGCCCGGGCAAAAGGCATCAAGTCGATCGTCAACCTGCGGCACGACCATTCCGACGCCGCCCTGGTCGAGGGACTGGGGTTCGAGCTCGTGGAAATTCCCATGAGGGCCTGGAGCGTCTCGGAAGAGGACATCGTCAAGGCGCTGAGGGCCATCCAAGCCGTCCCGAAGCCCGTCCTCGTTCACTGCCAGTATGGCGCCGACCGTTCGGGGGTCGTCCTGGCCATGTATCGCGTCGTTATCCAGAATTGGACGAAAGAGGACGCCCTAGCCGAGATGACCAAGGGGGGCTTCGGATTTCACTTTTTTTACTTCAATCTCCCGGCGTTCGTTACGAACGCCGACGTGGCGAGGATCAGGGAGAAGCTGAAACCCCCCGGTCTCACGAATCGTGCTGGCGGATGAGCTCTTCGACTTTCTTGACGAGCGCCATGTCCCCGATGAAGAGGGGAGTCCGCTGGTGGAGCGATTCGGGCTGGATGTCCAGGATTCGACCGCGGCCGTCCGAGGCCCACCCGCCCGCCTGCTCGGCGATGAAGGCCAGCGGCGCGGCCTCGTAGAGCAAGCGCAGCTTTCCTGTCTTCGCCTTCGGGTCCCTGTCGTCGGCCGGGTAGTAAAACACGCCTCCCGCGAGCAGGTTCCGGTGGAAATCGGAGACGAGCGTCCCGATATACCGAAGCGACAATGCCGTGACCCCTCCTTCCCGCCCCTGGAGGTACTCCGTGTAGCGCTGGACGCCGCGGCTCCAGTGCAGCTGGTAACCGAGGTTGACGCTGAAATACTTGGCCGGGGAAGGGATCCGGATGTTGGGATGGGAGAGAATGAACTCGCCCACCGACGGGTCGAGGGTGAAGCCGTGGACGCCGTTCCCGGTCGTGTAGATAAACATCGTGCTCGTCCCGTAGGCGATGTAGCCCGCGGCGACCAGGTTCCGCCCCGGCTGGAGAAATTCGTCCAGCGTCACCGGGCCTTCCTCGCGCGTCCGCTTGTAGATCGCGAAGATCGTGCCGATGGGCATGTTGAAATCCACGTTGGAAGAGCCGTCCAGGGGGTCGTAGAGCAGGAGGTACTTGCCCTTCGGATATTTGTCCGGGATCGGCATGAACTCGGCGTTTTCCTCGGAGGCGAGGCCGGCCAGCCGGCCGGTGTGGTCGGTGAGGCGGAGGATCGTGATGTCGGCGAAGCTGTCGAGCTTCATCACCTGCTCGCCCTGAACGTTGACCTCCCCGGTCCGGCCCAGGATCTCGGCCAGGCCCGCGCGGGTCGTCTTGCTGGCGATGACCTTGCCGGCCAGGGCGATGTCGTAAAGCAGGTTCGTCAGGGCGCCGGTGGCCTCGGGATGGAAGAGCTGCCCCTCGAGGATGTGGCGCTCGATGGTGATGATGTTGGGATGGTTGATCAGATTATTTGCCATGGCCTCCTCCTTTGGTTCCCCGCAGGTCTTCAGCGTAACACGGTTCCGGGCGCCGTTCAAGGCCCGGGGGCCGGCCTTAGAATTCCGCAGGGATTCCGCCTTCGCTCTGCGTTTGAAAACGGGATCCAGATATTATATAGTCGGGTCATCGGGGGCCGGTTACGGGAATGAAAAGAACGCCCTTTATCCTCTGGGTCGTCTGCGGGGCGTTCGTCATATTCTGGAGCATTGCCGGCTTCATCAACCTGAGGAGCCGGCCCGGGATCCCGGATGAGCTGACCGCGGGTGCCGGAATCAAGGTCGTCCGGGTCGGCCCGCTGGAGGTTGAAACCCCGCACGATCTCGAGTTCATGCTGAGCCAGAAGAAGATCGGCGACCCGGTCGCCGTCGGCCTGCTCAAGAACGGCCGGGAGGAGACGGTCGAGACGAGGCTCGTGCCCTATTATTCCCAGGCGCCGTTCCCCGTCATCTTCCTGGTGATCGGGGTCTTCGGGTTCCTGATCGGCCTGGGCGTGTTCGGGGTGCGGTCCGGGGACCCGGCCGCCCGGCTGTTTTACTGGCTATGCTTGGCCTTCGCCTCGGCCGTGATGGTCAGCGGGGACGTGTACGGCGTCCACGACAGGGGCCTGAGCCTGCTCCCGGGGGTCCTCTTCAACCTGGCCTACCCCCTCGCCCCCGCCATTCTCTGGCGCTTCACCCGGACGTTCTCGGTTTTCCGGGAAAAAGCCTGGTTCTACTTTTTCTGGGCGGTCCCCATCGGTTTCAGCGGGCTCCTCAACGCCGGGTTCCTGTATTCTCAGCTCAAGCCGTCCATCGGCGCCTTCCGGCTTTCGATCCGCTATTTCCCGGTTTTCCGGGCGTATGTCGTCCTCGTCTGCATCGCCGCCGTGGTCGAGCTCGTTCGCGCCTTCCGGAGGTCGGATTCCGAAGAGGTCAGGGCCCAGATCAAATGGGTCTTCCTGGGGACGGCGGCGGGACTCGGCCCGTTCATCCTGCTCTACCAGATCCCCCAGGTCATCGGGGGAAGCGCGATTTTGTCCGAGGACATCTCGAGCGCGTTTTTCTTCGTCATCCCCGTGGCCATGGCCATCGCCATCCTGAAGTTCCGGCTGATGCACGTCAACCTGGTCATCAACCGGGGCCTGGTCTATTCGCTGCTGACTATGCTGACGGTCGGCATCTATTTCGTGTCTGCCGAGATCCTGGGGCACGTGTTCGCCCGGGAGTCCATGGTCCGGTCGGACTGGGTCACCCTGGGCGCCGCAATCGTCGCCGCCGTGCTTTTTCAGCCCGGCAGGAAGTGGATCCAGCTCCTCGTGGACAGGACATTTTTCCGCCGGACCTACGATTACCGTAAGGCCGTCCTGAATTTCAGCACGCGGGCCCAGAAGATCATGAGCCCCGGGGATCTCGTCTCCGACTTCGTCCGGGCCGTCTCCGAGGCGCTCCCCTTGGAGAGGATCGGGGTCCTGGTAGAGGCGTCGGTCGAGGGGGTGCAGCGGCACATCCTCAGCAACGGGCTGGATACGGAGACCGCGCGGGCGTTCCTCGCCCTTCCGGCGCCGGCCGCGGGGTCGTGGGCCAGGGAAGAGGCCGTCCGGACCTCGCAGGGGATGGATTTCTCGAAGCGGCGCCTGCTGAAGACGCTCGGTCTGGAGATCGTGACCCCCCTGCCGTTTGGGGCCGGGCCGCTCACGGGCTGGCTGGCGCTCGGCCGCAAGAGATCGGGCCTGAGGTTCACGGGGGACGACCTGGAGCTCCTCGAGACTCTGGCCGCGGAGCTGGCCGCGGGACTCCAGAAGATCCGGCTGCAGGAGGAGGTCTTCCAAGAGCGGGCCTCCCGGGAGAAGGCCGACGAGCTCAACCGCCTGAAGACCGAATTCATCTCCTCCGTCTCCCACGAGCTCCGGACCCCGATGACCTCGATCCAGAGCCTGTCCGAGCTCCTCCGGTCGGGCAAGGTCCCGGACGGATCCCAGAGGGAGCGGCTCCTCGAGCTCATGTCCGGCGAATGCGGCCGCCTGTCGAGGTTCATCCACAACGTCCTCGATTTCGGGAAGATCGAACAGGAGGCCAAGCTCTACGACTTGCGGACGGCGCCCCTCCAGCCGCTCATCCGGGAGGTGATCGACCTTTTCCGGCCGGGGGCGGCGGGCGAAGGTCCCGTCCTCCGGACCGAAATGCCCGAAGAGTCCGTTCTCCTCGAAGCGGATCAGGACGCCGTCCGCCAGGCCTTGTTGAACCTGGTGGATAATGCTATAAAGTATAGCGGTGGGCGGAGGGAAGTCACCGTCCGGCTCGTTCCCGCGAACGACAGCGTGGAGATCCAGGTGGAAGACAGGGGGATCGGCATCGAACCCGAGGACAGGGAGAGGATCTTCGAGGCGTTCTTCCGTTCCCCCCGATCGGCCCATCACAACCCCGAGGGGGTGGGACTCGGCCTGAAGATCGTCAAGCACATCATGGACGCCCATGGCGGGCGCATCGGCCTGCGGAGCGAGCCGGGCAAAGGAACGACCTTCAGCCTCATTTTTCCTTTAAGGCGGCCGTCATGAAGAAAATCCTGATCGTCGACGATGACCCCGTCATGCGGGAATCCCTGGCCACCGTTCTCGAGGCCGAAGGCTACAAGGTCTCGCGGGCGGCGGACGGGCAGGAGGGCCTCGCCAAGGCCCGGGAGGGGAGCTACGACCTCATCGGCCTCGACCTCGTCCTGCCCGAGCTCGGGGGGTTTGAGGTCTGCCGCAAGCTGAGGGAGGCCGGCGTCCAGACGCCGATCATCATCCTCACGGGGAAGAAGAAGGAGGAGGTCGACAAGGTCCTCGGGCTCGAGCTCGGCGCCGACGATTACATGATCAAGCCATTCGGCACAAGCGAGTTCGTCGCCCGGGTCCACGCCGTCCTGAGAAGGGGAGAGCCGCGGCCGGACGCGCCCGAGGAGTACTCGTTCGACAGCGTCCACCTCAATTTCAAGAAGAAGACCGCCTCGAAGGCGGGCAAGGTCGTTCACCTGACGGCCAAGGAGTTCGGCCTGCTCGCCCTCCTCATCTCGCACGAGGGTGAGGTCGTGACCAGGGAAAAGATCCTCAACGAGGTCTGGGAATACGACCGCTTCCCGACGACCCGGACGATCGACACCTTCATGCACAACCTGAGGAAGAAGGTCGAGGACGACCCCGCCAGCCCGGTCCACCTGATCACGGTGCCCTGGTCGGGGTACAAGTTCCAGAAATAGGGGGCGCGGGAGCGCTTCAGCTTTTAGCCGGCTTCGTTTTCGGGAAGAAGGCCCTGACGATGCTCACGAGGGCGCAGGCCATGAACGCAGCGGTCGTCCAGCCCAACTCGGGTGGCCAGCTGGCTTCCGGGACGGTCGGCGGCAGCGGGAAGGGCCAAGAGGTATAGAAGAAATAAATCCAGAGGCCCCCCGCGAACAGCCATAGGACAATCGCCCCCAGTGAAGTCGCCCCGGGGCCCAGCCTGAGACGCCGGCGCCCGGCCCTGACCTGGGCCATCAGCCGCCAGGCTGTCAACGCGGCGATCACTCCCAGCACCCCGGCCAGGATGAGCGCCGGAGCGATGAAAAAGCCGAAGGGGTCCTCGGTCGTCGGCTCGAGCCATTTAGGATCAAGCGCGATGTGCCTGCCGAGGGCGGCTTCCGCCCACAGCTCCAGCACGCTCAGCTTGAGCGGTTCGGCCTTGTCTGAGGCCGCGGCGACGACGACGCCGCTGCGCAGGCTCAGAGCCAGGGCGTAGATCGAGCACCAGCCGCTGCTGTGGCCGCCGTGCGTGATGTACGGCGTTCCGTTATCGAAAGCTTCGGTGGCATACCCCAGGCCGTAATATTTGTTGGTGCCGGGCTGGGGCGTCATCATCCACAGCAGTGTTTCGGGCCTCAGGACGCCCCGCCCCGCCGGTTCGCCTCCGGGGCCGGGCCCGGCGGCCGCGATGAAGCGGGCAAACCCGTCGACACGATCCAGGTAATTGCCGATTCCCAAGGTGACAAACCGGTAGAACGGCAGGGCGTCATGACGGAAGCCGTAGGGAGTGGGTGCGGCCGAGAGGCGCGCGGCGGTCCACTCCCAGCCTCCGGACAACCCCAGCGGGGCCAGGACCTCGCGCCGGATATAATCTGCATACGACTCGCCGGTGACGTCTTCAATGATCATCTGCAGGATGGTGTATCCGCCCCCGGAGTAATGGTAGCCGTCGCCCGGCTTCCAGGCGAGCCGCACCGCGCCGCTGATCTGGTTTTGCCCTTCCAGCACTTGTTTCAGGGTGGGCAGCGGCCGGCGGCGGGGGTCGTATCCGGCATACCCGTTGACCGTCAGCCCGGCCGTGTGGCTCAGCAGGCGGCGGACGGTCACTTCGTTCGGGTCAAATTCCGAGGGGGGGAGATGCCAGCGCTTGAGATATCGTTCGGCCGGAGCATCGAGCTCGATTTTGCCCGTCTCGACCAGGCGCATCACGCCCCAGGCAGTCAGGGCCTTGGCGGCGGAAGCGAAATTGAAGACCGCTTCCGGCCGGAGCGGCCGGCCGGTGCGGCGATCAGCCACTCCGTAGGCTTTCGTCCAGGCCACGGCGCCGTCCTGGATATAAGCGACGACGGCCCCGGGGACATCGTACTTCGTCAGCAGTCCCGGCATCTTTTCGTCGAGCGCGAGGGCAAAAGGATCGACGGAGACGGCTTTGTCCGAAGCCGGAGCGGCCGCGATGCCGGGAAATGCGGCGCTTCCAACGAGGAACGCCAGGACGAGAACCGGTAGCCGGAGGCGCCTATATTGTTTTATCGGCATGGAGGCTCCTTTTTCTTGCAGGGAATCCAGATCTATGGAGCGCGTTTGAGCGAGGCCAGCCGGGCCCGGGCGTCCTTGAGCTCGGCAAAACGCGGGTCCGCGTCCGCCCAATATTTGAGGAATTTTTCGTACTGGAAGCGGGCCTTGTCCTTCTCGCCCTTCTGCTCCAGAATTCGCCCAAGCCGATAATGGTAGAGGGGATGAATGAGCATGCGGAGCCGGTTCTTCGGGTCGATGGTCGTCAGCCGCTCGTATTCGGCGATGGCCTTGTCAAGATCGCCCTTTTTCCAGTAGGTCCTGGCCAGGACGTCCTTGAGAAACGGCGTATTATGCCTAGGCATGTAGCTCGTGTTCACGGATGGCAGGATCCCGAACACGATCTTTTCCCCGAGGCTGATCGCCTGTTTCACGGAATTCCCGGCCAGGGCGGCCTCGGCGCCGAGGAGCAGCCGACGAAACGTCATCTCCTCCCGTGAGGCCGGATCCATCCCGGGGAGAAGATTCTCGATCTCTGTGAGACGGGCCTTCAAGGCATCCAGCCGGCCTTGCTTGAGCTCGACCCAGCCGAGGCTGAAACTGTGAGCTGCCGCATAATAGGCCCGGCTTGATGGATTGGCCTTTACGCTATAATCCGTCCAACTCTGGAACGCCGTCCGAGCCTTGTCGAATTCTCCCCTGTCCGCGTAGAGGAATCCCGTGATCCAGTCCACGAACGCAACGCCGAAGGCAAACTTGAATTTCTCTGCCTGGCTTCGGAGGGAGAGAAAGCCGGTGAGCGAGCTGTCCAGCCGGCCGAGGAAATAATCGTAGAAATTCTTCTGGTAAAGCCCCTCCATTTTGGCCTGTGGCGTCGGGGCCTTCTTGACGAACTCCTCTTGCCAGCGCCCGGATTCTTCGTAATCCTCCTTGAGGGCATACACGTAGGCCAAGCCCTTGCAAGATTCGTAGAAGTCCGGCTTGATGGCCAGCGCTTCTCGATATTTCACCGCAGCCGCGTCCAGGTTTCCCAAGAAGAGATTCATCTCAGCGATGGAATCGACCGGATTGGGAAGCCCGGGATTCAGCTCGGCATAGCGTTCGAAGCGTTGAACCGCTTTGGCGAAATCTCCCGTCCTGGCGTAGGCATAGCCGAGCTGATTGACGGCAAAGCCGTACCTTGGATCGATAGCGATGGCCTTTTCGTATTCTCCGATGGCCTCTGGACTGCGGTCGTTGGAATAGAAGAATTGCCCGAGCTCGAAGTGAGCTTCCTTATCTTCCGGGTACTTGATGGTGAGCTCTTTCAGGAGCCTGAGCCTCTTATCGGCATCCCGTTCGATGGCGTCGGCATACCGGGCCTCGATGAAAAGCCTCTCCCTTTCTGTGGCCCTGGCCGAATAAGTCTTGGCTTTCTCCAGGGCATTGTCGCGGCCAGGATAATCCAATAGGTCCCTGGCTGCTCTGGCCAGGATGTAGTAGGCGAGGGCGAACGTTGGGTCGAGGGCGACGGCCTTCTCTGCGAATTTCCTGGCGTCGGCATAAAAGTAGTTTTCGTAGGCTTCGCGGGCCCTTAGATAATAATTGTAGGCCTCCATGGAGCCCGTGGTGAGGTCGATGATCTTCCGGCCGGAGGTCTCGATCTTGAGCGCGGGGAGAGCGATGCCGCGGCGGATGGTCCGGCTGATATCGTCGATCTGGGACTTGAGGATGCTGGCGACGCCGTCCCCCCTGGCCGAGGCGCTTTTCAGGATATGCTTGCTCGACGCGTCCAGGACCTGGACGTCCGTGGCGAACGTCTGGCCAGCCTTGATGAAGCTGCCCAGGACGAGGGCTTCGATACCCTCCTTCCGGCAGGCCTCGAAGGCCGCCTCCTCGTCGAAGATTGCCGCCGCGTCACGGCCGGAATTGCGGAGGAGATCCTTCATCCTCTCCCAGGATGTGACCCTCAGACGCTTCGACTGCTCCAGGCTCGTGATGAGGAGATGGGGAATGGCCTCGCGAAGGTAGTCGAGCTCCCTATCGCCGGTCTGGTTCTTGAAGCCGACGACGGCAATCGTGCGCCGCGCTGCCTCTTTCTCCGGGATGAACTGCCAGACGAGGAAGGCGGCGAGCGCCACGAGAAGCGCCGCGCCCGGGATCCAAACTCTTTTGGACGGGAGCCGGACGGTGATCTCCTTGGAGGTCAGCGGCTTGCGGACGGGCAGGGGATGGGGCGTCGTCGGCAACGACTTTTCGACCCCGGCCAGGTCGGCCAGAAACGCGGTCGCGCTCTGGTACCTTTTGTCCTTGGATTTCTCCAGGCATTTGAGGATGATTCGGTTCAGGTCTTCGGGGATCTGCGGGTTGAGTTTCCGGGGGTCGGGCGGCGGCTCGCTCTTTTGTTTGACGGCGACGCTCAGGAGCGTTTCGCCCTCGAAGGGGAGGCGGCCGGTCAGCATCTCGAAGAGGACGATGCCCAGGGAGTAGAGGTCGCTCGCCGGGCCGGCCTCCTTGCCCTCGACCTGCTCGGGCGACATGTACTCGGGCGTCCCGACCATCACGTTGCCGCCGGTGATCCCTCTGGCGCCGACGAGGCGGGCGATGCCGAAATCCATGATCCGGGCGTTGCCGTCGCGGTCGATCATGATGTTCGAGGGCTTGAGGTCGCGGTGGACGACACCCAAGCCGTGGGCCTCGGCCAGCCCCTCGGCGACCTGCCGGGCGACCCTGAGAGAGGTGCCGACCGCCATCTGGCCGGAGCTCCGGATGAAAGCTTTCAGGTCCTCTCCCCGGACATACTCCAGGGTGATGTAGAACATGCCCCGGTCCTCGTTCAGGTCGTAGACCCTGCCGACGCTCTTATGGACGATCTTCCGGGCGATCTTGAGTTCATTCTTGAAGCGCTCGACCGTGGCTTTGTCGGCGGCGATCTCGGGCTTGATGACCTTGACGGCGATCTCCTCGCCGACCTTCGTGTCGAGGGCCCGGTAGACCTTGCCCATCCCGCCGCCGCCGAGCTCATCGACGATCTGGTAGCGCGAGGCGAAGAGCGTTCCGGTGGTCAGCTCTTCGCGTGGAGTTTCGATCGTCCTGGTCGGAGGGGCGGGGATGCTCGAGGGATGGGGAAGTGCCGTCGCGCACTCCTTGCAGTACTTGGAGTCGGACGGGTTCTCCGCCTGACAGTGCGGGCACTTGACGCCCATAATCTTCCCCTTGCTTAACTTATAGCACAATCGCCAGGCGGGCGAAAGGGCCCGCCGCTTTCACGCGCGGCTATGAGCAGTCGGCCCCTTGCGGCAGGCCTATTTCCGCCGGACCGGGATCCAGATTTCCGTGCGCAGCTCCTCGGGCTTGACCTGCATGGGGTTGTTCATGTAGCGCTCGAGGACCGGCCCGGACGCCGTGAAGCCCTGGGCCTTGATCCAGTCCATGAGGCGCTGGATCGTCTCGCCGGCCTTCGCGTACGGACCGGTGTGCACCGCCGCGGCGACGGCCGGATAATTCCAGGTTTTCTTCTCGAGAGGGGCTTGGGGCGACGCCTGCTCGCTGACCTCGAACCCGACCTCCCAGGAGAGCTCCTCGGGTTTGGCCTGGGCGGGGGCATTGTAATAGACGCCGATCATGGGGCCCCGGATCGAGGCGAACAGGCCTTGGCTCTGCATGGCCTGCATAAGTTGGCCGATGACGCCCGACATGTCCGAGAGAGGACCCTTATGGGCGATCGAGCAATAGGTGAAAGGCTTGATCTCTTTCATGGAAGCGAATGGCTCTTGGGATTGTTGGGGAATGTCGCCGTCGGCGCGAGCCGCCGATGAGAGCGAAGGACCGGACAGCGCTAAGCCCACGGCTGCCAACGCGAACCAAAGGATCAAACGTTTTTGTTTCATCGGTTACCTCCCTATGCCTTCGAGTCAGGCCGGACCCATCCTATCACACCCCGCGGCCGGGTGAATCCCCGGGGTCGGGGCTATTTCCAGACGAGCTTTTCGAGGCCTTTCAGCCTCTTGAGCGCGGCCGCGTCGGTTTGGTCGAGCGTGAGCGGCGTCACGGCGATGTAGCCGTTCCTTACGGCCCAGGTGTCCGTGTTCTCGGGGCCCGCGTCCAGGGTCTTGTATGACGGCCAGTAAGAATCCTGCCCGTCCCCCGTCTCCCTCTTCTCAAAGAATTCCATGGTCGGGCGGACGTCCTGCCTGGTGATCATGATGCCCTTGATCCTGTCCTTGGGTAGAGCAGGGATGTTGATGTTGAGAAGCATCCCTTTCTCGAAACCCTTCCGGGCGAGCTCCCGGACGAGGGCGGACGTGAAGTCCGCGGCGGCCTTGTAGTCCATGTCCGGTCCGCTCTGGAGATTGACGGAGATCGCCGGGATCCGGAGGAAGGCCGCCTCCCTGGCCGCCGCCACCGTCGCCGAATAGAAGGTCACGAGACCGACGTTCTCCCCTCTGTTGGTGCCGGCGATAACGATGTCCGGCTTTTCCGGAAGAAGGGATTCCAGGGCCAGGCGGACACAGGAGGCCGGGGTGGCGTCGATCGCGAACCACGTGGCGCCCTTCCGCTCGCTTTTCCGGACGGGGATGAGCTTTCGCGTCGTCATCCCGTGGCTGATCCCGCTCTGCTCCCGGACGGGGGCGGCGACCGTGACGGTCCCGACCTTCTGCAGGGCATCGAAAAGGGTCGCCAGCCCCGGCGCCTCGATCCCGTCGTCGTTGGAGAGCAAGATCTTCGGGGGAACGGGCTCGACGCCGGCGCAGCGGACGGCGGCCGCCAGCAGGAAAGCCAGCGCGACCATGGTCATGGTTCTTCGGTTCGTCCTCATGTCTGTCTCCTTGTCGCCCGCGAAGCGATGTGCACAATGTTTGTGCAGTTTATGAAAAGTGCGCGCCCTTCAAGTCTTTAGAAAATCTCCGGGGCTCTTTTTCCACAGGCTTTTGCACAATTCCTGTGGAAATCGGGACCGCTAGTTTTTATTTTTGACATAACGGTCGAACCATTCGAACATTTCGGCGAGGACGTCGAGGACGGATTCGCGGGCCGAGTATCCGTGGCTCTCGCAGGGGAGCATGACCAGCCGGGCCGTGGCCCCGAAGCCCTTCAAGGCGGCGAAGAGACGCTCGGACTGGATCGGGAACGTTCCGGAGTTGTTGTCGGCCTCGCCGTGGATCATGAGGAGCGGCGTCTTGATCTTGTCGGCGCGCATGAAGGGCGACATCTTGATGTAGGTGTCCGGGGCCTCCCAAAGGGTCCGGCGCTCGCTCTGGAAGCCGAAGGGAGTCAGTGTACGATTGTATGCACCGCTTCTGGCAATCCCGGCGGCGAAGAGGTCGCAGTGGGCGAGCAGGTTGGCCGTCATGAAGGCGCCGTAGCTGTGGCCGCCGACCCCGACCCGCTTGGGGTCGCCGACGCCCATCTCGTCAAGTTTCTGAATGGCCGCCTTGGCGTTGGCCACGATCTGCTGGACGAAGGTATCATTGACGGTCTTGGGGTCGCCGACGACCGGCATGGTGGCGTTGTCGAGGACGGCGTATCCCTGGGTGACAAAGAAAAGCTCGGAGATGCCCCGGTAGAAGGTGAACCGGTTGGCCGACCCCCGGACCTGCCCGGCCGTGCCGCGGTCGTTGTATTCCAAGGGATAGGCCCAGATAACGACGGGCAGCCGGGTGCCGGGCTTGTGGTCCGCGGGCAGGTAGAGCGTGCCGGAGAGCTCGACGCCGTCATCGCGTTTGTACTTGACGAGCTCTTTCTTGACGGCCGTGAGCTCCGGGGCCGGATCCTTGAAGTCGGTCAGGGCCCTCCGCTTTCCGCTTTTGAGGTCGAGCAGAAAATAGTTGGGCGGCTCGGTGCGGGACTCGCGGCTGGTGATGATCTGGTTGCGGGAAGAGCCGTTGAAGGCCATGAAGGTCTCGTAGCCGGGGTCCTGGCACTGGAAGAGGCGCTCCTTCTTCATCGTCTTCAGGTTCATCCGGTCGAGGAAGGGGTGGTCGCCTTGGGGCGAAGCGCCGCTGCCGCTGAGATAGATCCAGTCCTTTTCAAGCAGGATGACGCGCTCGCCCGTTTTGAGCGCGGCCGTGACGGGGAAGCCGGGATTGCCGTATTGGTCCTGGACGTTGAGGTCGAAAAGCTTGCGCGGTGCCGCCTGCGGGTGGTCGAGGTCCGCGAGCCAGGTCGTGCGCCACCTTTTCTTCCAGTTGAATTCGGACGCGAGGGCCAATCCCGGCTTGTCGAAGAAATTCAGCCCCTGGGCCCGTTCCTTGAGCTTGAGGACCTCGGCGGGCTCGGCGGTGAAGGGAGCGGCCAGGGTCATCAGCCGGTCGCGGCAGGGCGCGTCCTTCTCCGGGTCGCCCCCGTCCAGGGCCTCGGTCCAGATCAGGGTGGCCGGCTTCAGAGCCATCCAGTCGGCGTTGCGCGGGCCCATGGGGACGCCGTTGATCGGGACGTCTTCGGCCGGGGGCAGGTCGGCCAGGACCTTGACCGTCCGGCCGTCCATGTCCCAGATCTCGTAGGCGTGGGCGAACTCGAAATAGGAGACGGAATAGGAATAAGGCCGCTTGACCCGATCGACCAGGATGTAGCCCATGGAGGGGGACGGCGAGACGTCCGAAAAGACCCCCGGGGTTCCGATCTTCTTGACCGCGCCCGTGGCGGCATCGACGATCGCCAGTTGGGACATCGCGTAGTAATCGAAGAGGACCTCGTCGAACGCGTTCTTGAGCAGGTCCTCGTACGTGGCGACCTTGGTGGACTGGCCCGAGGTCTCCTGGACGTTGGGGCCCTTGGGGACGCGCAGCGCCTCCGGGGCCGGGCCGCGGCCCTCGGGAACGAAGCAAACGAGCATGCTCTTGCCTTCGGGCATCCAGCCGAAGCCCGCAGCAACGGCGTTTATCGCCGGTCCGGTCAGGGATTTGGCGGTGCCGGCGGCGACGTCTAGAGACCAGAGCTCGACACCGCTATCGACGTAGCGGAGGAAGGCGATGGTCCTGCCGTCCGGCGCCCAGGAGAGGGAGGTGAATTTGAAGCCGTCGGGGAGGGCAATCCGGCGGACCGTTCCGGTCCTGACGTCCTTGAGGCTGAGACCCGTGTTGAAGCTCAGAACCTGGCGGCTGTTGTTGGCCGGGGTGATGCGGATCCCGGCGATCCTCAGCAGGGGCTGGGAGATATAGGCGATGGTCGGCATGGCCTCGTATTCGATGAGGGCCATGATGTCGCTGGCCGGGCTCATGGAGACCCGCGGCGTGGGCGGTGCGTCGACGATGGCAATGACCTCCTTCGGCGGGAGCTTATACGGCTCCTGGGCGAGAAGGATGGGTACTGCGGCCAGCCAGAGGGCGAGAAGAACGGTCAGGCCGATGAAGGTCTTTTTCATCGTGGTCCCCTTTCCCGGTTCGGGCGTCATGTTCAAGAGGGAATATTCTATCCTGCGGACCGGTCCGTTTTCAATAAGATAAGAAGATAAAGATAAGGGGTCAAACCTTCATTTTCCAGTTTTCTTATAAGTGTAGGTTTGCCCCCAGGGCCTTGACGAGTTGTCGATTGGCCGGGAGTTCTTCTATAATGGCCTCGGACTCACGACTCCGCCATGCGCGATCGAATCGAAGCCCCGGCCTATCTCTCCATCGTCATTCCCGCCTATAACGAGGCAAAGCGGCTCGGGCCGAGCCTGGAAAAGATCCTCGGATACCTGAAGACGAAGCCCTTCGCTTCGGAGGTCATCGTCGTTGACGACGGGAGCCGGGACAAGACGGCGGAAGTCGCGGGAGCCGTGCTCGAGGGCCGCGTTCCGTTCCGGATCGTCCGGTCGGACACGAATCACGGCAAAGGATACGCGGTCAAGGCCGGCGTCCTCGCTTCGGCCGGGCAGGTCGTTCTGTTCACCGATGCCGACCTTTCGACGCCCATCGAGGAGCTCGACAAATTTCTGTCGCGTCTCGGCGAGGGATTCGACATCGTCATCGGCTCGCGGGCGCTCCCCGGATGCGACATCCGGGTCCGCCAGGCGGCGCCCCGCGAGGCCCTGGGCAAGTTCTTCAACCGCCTCGTCCGGTTGTCCGTCATGAAAGGCTGCCGGGACACGCAGTGCGGCTTCAAAGTGTTCCGGCGCGCGGCCGCGATGGACCTTTTTTCGAGGCTTCAGACTGAGGGCTTCAGCTTCGACGTCGAGCTCCTCCTGCTGGCCAGGAAGGCGGGCTACCGGATCGCCGAGGTCCCGGTCGTGTGGTGCAACTCGCGCCCCAGCCGAGTCCGGATCGTCCAGGGCTCGTGGCAGATGCTGAAGGAGATCATGAGGATCCGGCGGCTCCGTTGACGCTGCGCAAAAGGGGGACATAATACTCTGTCCCCCCCGGGCACGAAATAAGGGAGAGAGTATTGTGTCCCTCGGTTCAGCGTTTTTTGGGCTTGGCCAGGTAAATGTTCCCGACCATGTCGGTTGCCTCGAAGACGATCCTGTCCGCTGCCACGCCGATTGCGCCGTTACCCTTGGGGAAGTTCAGATTGAGTGGCCGCTCGGGGGACATATCGATTTTGCGTTCATCTCCGGCGGGCTCCTTCGTCCGGGGATCGAGCTCCCTGACGAAGAGCGAACAACGGCCGTTCTTCTCGGAGAGATAATAGAGAAAGCGGCCGTTGGGGGACCAGGCTGGCGAGCCGAGGTAATAGCCGGCCTCGGCGACCGTGATCGTGCCTTGTAACCCGCCTTGGCGTCCCTCGAAAGGAGTGATCCGGATGGCCGCGCGCCCGTCCGGCTCCCCGGCCAGCCAGACGAGCCATTTCCCGTCCGGCGAGAGGCTAACGTCCTCGACGATATCCTGCGACGACGACAGGATGATGCTCTTCTCCCCGGTTCGGAGGTCCATCTTCTCGAGCTCGTTGGGCTTCGCCTGAACCAGGGCGAAATCATCGTCAGTGGAGAAACCGAAGACGACACAGCCCTCGCAGAGCTCCCTGCTGGCGGTGGCCCCGAGTGCGACGAGGATCGTCTTGTTCTTTCCTTCGATGATGTCGAGATAGGCCAGGAGCGATCCATCAGGGCTCAGCCGTGGGAATTGGTTGACGCTGATCCCTTGAACGGGGATCTTCGTTTCCTCGCCGGTCCTCAAGTCCTTGACCCGGACCTCGATCCTGGCCGCCTGGGCCCCGCCGAAGGCGCTGAACGCGGCTTTCGCTCCGTCCCGGGATATGGTCGGGTTGAAATTCTGCATCAGGTCCTGGGTGAGCTTCTGGGGCTTGGCCGACACCACGGCCTCGTCGGGCCGGGCCGCGACGCTCCACGCGTTCATCGCGACCGTCATCTCGGAGAAGAAGACCCGGCCGTCCGGCATGACGGCCGGAGAGATCTTCATGCCCGGCCCGGTCGTGATGGCCGCTGCGGGCCCTGTGACTGTCAATGTCTTCGGGTCGATGGACGCCCGGAACAGGTTGACGCCTTCGATCGTCGTCCCCGAAACGAAATAGACGCTGTTCCCGGCCCATCCGACCGGGAATTGAACGATAGTGGTCAAGCCGAGATTTTCGATGGCGTGTGTCCGGACCGGCTCTCCGCCGTCGACCGGTGCGACCCACCAGTCCGTGGACTTCGGATCGTTGACCCGCCGGCCCCGGAACAAGAGGTATTTGCCGTCAGGTGACCAGACGAGCGTGGCTCCATGCACTATAAAGCCGAACAGGAAATCGCTAAGGATCTGCCGGGGCTCTCCTCCCTTCGGCGAAACCAGGTACGTCTTGTACTGGCGGGGTTCCAGAGACGCGGGGAGGACCATGAAAGCGATCCAGCGGCCGTCGGGGGAGAACCTGGGTATGAAGCCCCTGTCGGCGATCCGCCTCGGCTCGCCGCCCACGGCCAGGGCGTCGATGAGGTAGATTCCGCCGCCGTCGCGCTCGGAGCGGAAGGCGATCTGGGACCCGTCGGGCGAGAACGAAGGGAACCAATCGTCGGCCGGGTGGTTCGTCAAGCGGAGAGGCTTACCCCCGGAAACTTGCTGGACCCAGATGTCGAGGTTCCCGTTTCCCTCACGGTCGGAGGCATAAGCTATGAGATTGCCGGCGGGGGCAAGCGTCGGAGAGAAGGTCAAGCCGGAATCGAAGGTCAGGGGAGTGATCTCATACTCGGTGGGCCCTGGTGGCTTGAGGACGAAAAGTTTCAGGACGATGGCCGCGGCGGCGAGGACGAGGATGGATGCCGCCGTCACGAGAAACGCCGTTTTTTTCTTTCCGCGGCTGGCGGGGGCTGCCGCAGCCATGAGCTTGCCCGATTCGGAATCCTCCTTGAGGTCCTGGAGCGCGACCTTGAGGTCGGACATCGTTTGCCAACGCCTCTGGGGGTCCTTGCGGAGACAGCGGACGAGGATGCGCTCCAATTCGAGAGGGATCGCCTCGTTCACGGCGGAGGGAGGCTTCGGCTCTTCGTTAAGGACGGCGGCGAGCGTTTTAATGCCGCTCTCGCGGCCGAAGGCCTTGCGGCCGGTGAGCATCTCATAGAGGACCGCTCCGAAGGAAAAGATGTCCGACCTGGCGTCGACCTTCTTCCCTTCCGCCTGCTCCGGGGACATGTAGGCCGCGGTGCCGACGATGAAGCCTTGCTCGGTTCGGGGTTTCCCATCCTGGCCTATCGTTAACGTAGGGCCGGCCCCTGAGTCGGGGATTTCTTCCGTAAGCTTGGCCAGGCCGAAGTCGAGGATCTTGACCAGGCCTTCGTCCGTCACCATGATGTTCGTCGGCTTGAGGTCGCGGTGGACGATCCCCGCGGCATGGGCCTTGGCCAGGCCGTCGGCCACCTGGACGGCGTAGCCGAGCGCTTCGCTGAGTTTCAGGCCTTTCCGCCCAATCACGAGGTCGAGGGACTGCCCTTCGACGAGTTCCATGACAATGAAATCGCGGCCCTGGTCGAAGGCGATGTCATGGATGACGACGATGTTCGGGTGGCGGAGGGCGGACGCGGCCTTAGCCTCCAGGACGAAACGCTGCTTGCGTTCGGGGTTTGCGACCTTGTCCGGAGGCAGGACCTTGATAGCGACGGGCCGGTCGAGGTGGGTGTCGACGGCCTTGTAGACGGCACCCATCCCACCCTCGCCGATTTTTTCGACGATCCGGTAATGGAGAAGGTTCTGGCCGACCATGCCGGGATCTCTTGAGTTATCCTTCCCTTCTTATAATTCCGGAGGCGCTCGAAAGTCAACACGGGCCGAAGGACCTTCTGGCCGCACCTTGGGGGAAAAAATTACCGCGCGAATCACCCTGATGGGTCATTGCCTTGTCCCGAACGTCTATTAAGAATGGGCAGGAAGCGGGCATCCCGACGAAGATCTCCGAACGCCGCCGCGGCAAAATCCGCTGAGATTTCCTCACGCCGCGGGCGTACGTTCCCAGGCCGGATTTGCCGTCAGCCGACCTTGACGGTCTTGATTCTCCCGGAGATCGCCACCGTGATTTTGTAGGCGCCGCGGGAGTTGGATACGTTGATCGTGGCTAGGTCCGAGACCGTACCTTCGGGATAAAAGGTGGGACTGTTATTGGCCGTGACTTCGACCCCTTCGAGCCGGGCGAGCCTGTCCAGGCGCCACGCTCCGGACCCCTCATCATGGGCCTCGAGCACGCACCTCTGCCCTTCGAACCGGACCCTGTATCGTCGGCCCCTCCAGGCGGCTTTGAACCGGGCCTGGTTCAGCGAGCTCTGGATCTCCCAAAGGCCTGTCTGAAGCTGAAATTTGGGGACGAGCTGTTTGAACGAAACCGACCCTTCGTAAATGAAGAAGCCGACCAGGGCGATGGCCAGGACCGTTTCGACGAGGGTGAATCCCTTTTTCTTCATTCGTGCTCCTTCCAGGTCAGGACCTTGAAGGAATAGACGGAAAGCCGGGGCTCGGCCGTGAGGGGGACATCGTCGCTCGTCCCGCCGCCGGCGAGCCGCTCGTCGGGCGCGATCCGGAGCGAGTTTCCGTTCCCCTTGTAGCCGGCCGCGTGAAGGGCGCCGAGGACTTCGACCGTTTTCCCGCTCCCGCCGATCTCGAAGTCGCCGTTCCCCGCGGTCAGCGAAGCCTGAACCTTGAGCTCGTCCGGCGCGCCCCCGTCCACCGCGATCCGGCCGTCCAGCTCCGCCTGCGAGACGAAATCCCGCCCCGTGGAGAAAATGACTAGCTGGGACTGTGATTCCTTGACGTAGGGGATGCCCTCCTGCCAGCGGGCGCCCTGGAGGATCAGGTGCGAGGACAGTGTGATCCTGTCCGACGAGACGATGGTCAGGCTGACGCCGCCGAGAATGGACGGGATCTCGCGGTCCCTGACCATCGTGACCGTTCCGTCGCTTCGGACGATCCCGCCGCCCAGGGCGTCGATCCTGCCGTTGACAATGATGATCCCCAGCGGGACGAGGTCGTAGGAATAGACGGCGTCCGGCGTCCGGAAGTCCGTCCGGCTCCGGGCCGGGCTATACCTCAGCGACCATTCCCCCCCGCTCATCCTGAAGACGATCGCCTGGGAGTCGCCGTCAATGGCCAGGACCATCTCGTCCGCGTCCCCCTGGACGAAGATCCCGCCGAGGCCGAGGTCATTCTTGATCAGATAGACGCCGTCCGGGACCGGGTCCTCCGACGGCTCGAGGCCGAGGGCCGCCCTCAAGCGGACGGGGGAGAGGTCCTGGGGCATGAATATCCTGACGTCGAGGGCCCTGGCCGCGAGACGCGTGGCGTCCTTCGGGATGATCCCGCTCCCGGTGGCCACGAACGGGGGAGCCAGGACGTTCCCGTTTCCGGAGAGAAACGAGATGCCGTTGGCCTTCATGAACCCGCTTTTTTCCGCCTCCGTCATCTCCTTATTGATCAGCAGGGGGATGGAGGGAAGCGGGAGATAGCCGGCCAGGACTCCGAGCGTCCCTTCAAGGCTCGAGATCCTCTTCGGCGGGAGCCGGCCCCAGCCGCCGCTCGACTCGATGCGGAGATCGGCGAGGATACGGCAATAGCTTCCCCTGTCTTCGATCCTCTCGAGGCCGCAGGTTGAGAGGGATTCCCAGTTCGACCCGTCCGCCGACTCCCTCAGGAGCCGGGGAAAGCCGGCGCCCAAGGCCTCCTCGAGGAGAAGGGGGAAAACGGCCCGCGGGTCCTCGCGGAGATCCTCCAGCCGGCCGGCCGCGATCGGCACGACCGGGCCCGCCGATTCGACCCAGGCCGCGAGGTCCCTCAGGCCGCGCTTGATGCCGTTCTCGGAGGCGTAATCCAGGAAGACCGAAAATTTCCGGTAAGCGTTCATCTTTAAGTAGGCCTGGGAAAGGCAGATCATGCTCAGGCCGAGCCCCGAGAAGACGAAGAGGAGGAAGACGACCACCAGGCTGGCGACTCCTCGCTCCCGGCCGCGGGCCCTCTCAGGTCCGGCCGGCCAGGGCCGGGTTCTTGGGAAAAAGGCATATCTCATATGCGGCATCTCCTTGGTCGTTGAGGCCGAACCGGACCCGGACAAGGTTCGCGGCCCGGTCCACCAGAAAATCGGCGGAGCGGACGTTCTCGAGGAGCGGTTGGGCCGTGCTCAGGTTGACCTTGCGCCTGAGGACGCCCTGGCGCGCGTCCAGGGTCAGGCTGACTTTTTCGAGAAGCAAAAGCGAGGCTTTCTCTTTTGCGTACCCGGCTCCGAGCGGGGATGAGAGAAGCGCGGCCCCGGCCGCGACCGAGGATATGACAAGGACTTCGCCCTTTTCCCCGTCCGAAAGACAGATCTCCCGGCCGGCCTTCAGGCCGGCGACGCGTATCAGCGGAAGGCGGATGTCCCCTTCCCGGACGTCCGCGACCAGCTCGAAGGCGTCCTCCGCCCTGACGATCAGGAGGCCTCCCGCGTCCTCAGCGACCGCTTCGACGAGTCCCAGGGCCGTCGGCTCGCCAAGCCCCTGGCCGGCCCGCAGGATATCGACCTTCATCTTGTCGATGGCGGCCATGGCTCCCTGGGCCGCTTCCTCCTTTTCTTTAAGCCTATAAAAATGCTTCTGGGCGGCCCCGAAGAACTCCAGGCAGGCGCAGACGACGAAGAGCGATAGGGCGAGACCGATCAGGCACTCGAGGAGGGTGAAACCCCGGCTTTTCACGGCGCGAACCCCAGGTCTTTCGATATCCAGAGGGTCACGGAGGCGCCGGATCCGGGCCGGCCGGCCGGGCAGACCGTGACCCTGACCCTTTTCATCCGCTCCCCAGCGTCTTCGACCGTCCATTCGTGGAGGAAGAGGCCGCGGCCGGCCTCGTCCCGGACGGCTTCCGAATATTCCCCGGGCCGGAGCCCGTCCGATTCGAAGGAGAGAGATTTCAGACCTTCGAGCCGCGTCGTAAGAGAGTGGGCCAGGCCGGACGTCGTGTCTCCCCTCCTTTTGGCCCATACTGATAAGGTGATGAGCTCGGCCGTGCCGAGAAGCAGGACGAGGGCCAGGGTCATGGAAACGAGGACCTCGATCAGGCTGAATCCCTGCCTCTTCATGGCCGACCTCCTGCCCCTAGATCAAAGCGGGAGACGTGCCAGTGCGGGGAACTATTTTCTCAGGGACGGCGGCTCAACGGCCCGCCCCGGCCGTCAACCGGGGGTGGCTAATTCGTTGAAAAAGAAGGGGATTGCGGTCAACCGGCGTTGACGCCCCGGCGGCCAGAAAAAATATTTTTCCAAGGCCTTGACAACCGGGGAAGGAAACCCTATCATATAGGAGCCTTCGGGCATTCACTGACAACCGTATTAGGTTGACAATTTCAATCAGTCGTTTTTAGATATTATTGAAGTTTCTCTCTCGGGATAGAGAGAAGAGAGATCTTTGAATCAAAAAAGCGGAGCGACCAATAATCGATCCAATTTGCCAAATCAACTCGCCAAGAACTCGCAAGAGTTCTTATAATTGGAGAGTTTGATCCTGGCTCAGAGTTAACGCTGGCGGCGTGCATAACACATGCAAGTCAAACGGTTCCCGGGTAGCAATATTCGGGGACAGTGGCGAACGGGTGAGTAACACGTGGGTAATCTCCCCTCGAGTGAGGAATAAGCTTGCGAAAGCGGGTCTAATACCGCATGACGTCCTAAGGCAAATGCCTTAGGATTAAAGCCGTAAGGCGCTTGAGGTTGAGCCTGCGTCCTATTAGCTAGTTGGTAGGGTAACGGCCTACCAAGGCGATGATGGGTAGCCGGCCTGAGAGGGTGATCGGCCACACTGGGACTGAGACACGGCCCAGACTCCTACGGGAGGCAGCAGTGAGGAATTTTGCGCAATGGGCGAAAGCCTGACGCAGCGACGCCG
>Ga0187886_1000370_pt1 | contig 55793 bp, 55 predicted proteins | sample June2016WEW_20_1_FD_133001 | JGI IMG/M metagenome (GOLD analysis project Ga0187886, IMG submission 133001) | Peatland microbial communities from SPRUCE experiment site at the Marcell Experimental Forest, Minnesota, USA - June2016WEW_20_150 | ecosystem: Environmental > Terrestrial > Soil >... | reverse complement strand
TGCGCAACAACGAAGGGGAGATTGACGACATCGACCATCTGGGTAACAGGCGGCTGCGAACAATCGATGAGCTTGCCGGCGATGAAATCAGGAAAGGGCTGTTAAGACTTCGCAAAACTATTCAAGAACGAATGAGCTTAAAAAGAGATGCTGCTGAATTGGTGCGGATAGCGGACCTGGTGAATTCCAAGAGCGTATCGAGCAGTATCAACTATTTCTTTGGTCGCGGTGAGCTGAGTCAGATTGTCGACCAGACCAACGCTTTAAGTCAATTGACACATGAAAGGCGTTTATCGGCTCTCGGTCCCGGCGGCTTAAATAGAAGACGAGCAGGTTTTGAAGTTCGCGATGTTCATATCAGCCATTATGGCAGAATCTGTCCGGTTGAAACGCCGGAAGGAACAAACATCGGTTTGATATCCTCGTTAGCGATATTTGCCACGGTTGATGAGTATGGCTTTCTGCTTACGCCGTATCGCAAAGTCAAAGGTGGTAAGGTTACCGACGAGGTTGACTATTTGCGCGCCGATGAGGATATGAAGGCGGTAATTGCGGCACCGGGCACGGCCGACCCCGAGACAGGCAAAATTCCTTCCGGGCTGGTGTTGGCTATGAAAGACGGTGAACTGGCGCAGGTCTTGGGCGAGGATGTTGACTACGTTGATGTTTCAGCCAAGCAGATTGTTGGAGTTTCTGCTTCACTTATCCCGTTCCTGGAGCACGATGATGCAAACCGAGCTTTGATGGGTTCTAATATGCAGCGACAGGCAGTTCCTCTGCTGAAGACAGAGGCGCCTCTGGTCGGCACAGGTATGGAGAAAGTAGTCGGCCAAAATTCGAGTATGGTCGTCCGTGCGAGGAGCAGCGGTGTTGTTACTTCAGTGGATGCTACTAAGATAGTTATCAACCATACCGACGAATATGAGCTTGCCAAGTTTGTTGGTCTGAATGAAAGAACGTGCCTTAATCAGAATCCTATAGTTAAGCTCGGCGAGAAGATTCAGAAAGACCAAATCATAGCGGACGGCGGCGGCACCGCCGACGGCGTATTGGCCCTCGGTAAAAATGTGCTTGTGGGATTTGTTTCTTTCGACGGTTTTAACTTTGAAGATGCAATTATTGTCAGTGAGAGACTTGTCAAGAACGATAGTTTCACAAGTATTCATATTGACGAATTTACATCGGAGGTTCGTGAGACCCGCCTCGGCAGGGAAGAATTCACCCGTGACATTCCCAACGTCAGCGAAAAAGCCCTGCGGAATCTTGATGAACACGGCGTAATTCGTGAGGGAACAAGGGTCTGTCCCGGCGACATTCTGGTAGGCAAGGTAGTACCCAAGAGCAAGACTGAGCTGACACCTGAGGAAAAATTGCTGCACGCTATATTTGGAAGAGCGGGCGAAGATGTCAAAAATGACTCACTTGAGCTGCCCAGTGGAAATGAGGGAGTGGTGATAAGAACAGAACGATTCACCAGACGCGGCGCAGGCGGTGAGGAACAAAAGAAAGTCCTCAAGGCCCAGATAAAACAATATGAAGAACAGATGCGTGCCAAAGAATGTGTGATATTCAGGCAAATGATTGAAGCTATCCACAAGAAGTTCGATGTCAATATCATTGACCCATCCACGCGTCAGAAAGTCGGAGTCAGCACTGATGATGAGGTTATTTATGAGCAGGTAGAGGGCTTTGATGTTAAGTGGGTCAGGCCCGCTTCAGTCCGGGACGATGTGCAGAAAATTGTGGATAAATTCCGGATGAGATTATCTGAAATTCAAGAAGAAAAAAATCGCAGGATTGAGAGTTTGAAGCATGGTGACGAGCTGGCCAGTGGTGTGCTGGAGATGGTAAAGGTTTATGTTGCGACAAAAAGAGTATTGTCAATCGGCGATAAAGTGGCCGGCCGCCATGGTAACAAGGGTGTTATCGCCAAGATTATGCCCGAGGAAGATATGCCGTTCCTCGAAGACGGCACACCTTTGGATATTTTGTTAAATCCCCTTGGCGTGCCGAGCCGGATGAATGTCGGCCAGATTCTCGAAACCCATCTTGGCTGGGTAGCAAAGGTGCTGGGATTCCAGGCGATTACGCCGGTCTTTGATGGCGTTGTTGAGGATGATATTCAGAAGCTCACAGCCGAAGCAAACGAGTATATGAAAGAACGTGCCCTTAAGTTTGGTGTATCTGTAGGTGACATTGTAGATACTGATAAGTCTGGGTCTATAACTCAATACATGAAAAATGAATTAGAATTTGCATATTTACCAACGCCAGACCTTCCAAAAGAAGATACCAAGTTGAAAGAAATTTTGGAAGATATTGAAAATAGATTAATGCTTGAGTTTCATGATAAAGAAAAGCCAGATATAACAAAGAGACATATCCCAAGGTTCAACAAAGAAACCGATAAGAGATGTAATAATGCAGAAAATTTAGATGGGATAAAAGAATTCATATCAGAGTTTGATAAGGGTGATAAAGAAAAAATCAAAATATTTAAAAAATGTATTGAGAAAATAAAGGACAAAACAACACATTGGTATTCAGAACCCAAAGAAGTCAAAGAACCCGATTCCAAAGAACCTGGTCTTTATTTCTTTAGGAACAAAAAAAGCAAAGATAATGAATATTTTGGTGTCAATCATGGATACGTAGGGATGGCCGGTCTAAGGCAGGGGAAAGGTATATTAGATAGGATTGGCAGACATTATTCAAATGACCCTAAGGATAGCTTAAGAATATCAATAAAGGAATGGTTAGAAAGACAGAGAAATAAAGGAAAAATCCAAAGTAGTAAAGGAGATTTTGTTGTTGAGCCGCCGCCACACGATGAACTTTTTGTGAATGTGCCAAAGAGCCTCAAAACGCAGCTCTATGATGGCAGGACAGGTGAGCCGTTCGACCAGACTGCGACCATTGGATATATCTATATGATGAAACTGCATCACCTTGTTGATGACAAAATCCACGCCAGGGCGACCGGACCATACAGTCTTATTACACAGCAGCCGTTAGGCGGCAAGGCCAGGACCGGCGGACAAAGATTCGGCGAAATGGAAGTGTGGGCTCTGGAAGGCTACGGGGCTGCTTTTACCCTGCAGGAGATGCTGACGGTCAAAAGCGATGATGTTGAGGGCCGAACAAAAATCTATGAATCAATGGTCAAAGGACAAAACAGGCTCGAAGCGGGCACGCCGCTTTCCTTTGATGTGTTGTGCAACGAGATAAGAGGATTGGGATTGAATATTCAACTTGAAAAGAGACGGCTTGGAAGCGCTGCTTTATAATGGTAACTGGTAATTGGTAATTAGGTAAATGGCAAATAGTCACCATTCACCAGTTACCAATCACCAAAAAATAGGAGTAAGCTTTAATGTTGGGAGATATATACGATCGCATTAATGATTACGGTTCTGTGAAGATTTCGCTGGCCGGCCCCAATGATATTCGTAGCTGGTCTTTTGGTGAGGTGCGCAAACCAGAGACTATCAACTACCGCACATATCGGCCGGAGAAGGACGGCCTGTTCTGCGAACGAATCTTCGGTCCTGAGCGGGATTGGGAATGTGCCTGCGGCAAATATAAAGGCACCAAGTTTAAGGGGATAATTTGCGACCGTTGCGGCGTCAAAGTTACGCATAGTCGCGTTCGGCGCAAACGAATGGGGCATATCAATCTTGCGGCGCCGGTGGTGCATATATGGTTTTTCAAGGCGATACCAAACCATCTTAGCACTCTTTTGGCAATGAAGGCGATAGACCTGGAAAAAATAATTTACTTCCAGGACTATGTTGTTACCGACCCTGGCCAAAGCCCGTTAAAGCTGGGGCAGCTGCTCAGCGAAGAAGAATTCCGTGAGGCATTGAACAAATACGGCAATGCGTTTAAGGCATTGATGGGCGCTGAAGCCATCAAAGCCCTGTTGACAAATCTTGACATGGACGCTTTGAGCAATGAGCTAAGAACCGCCGTAGTCAGGACCAACAGCAATCAGAAAATCAAAGACCTTACGAAACGTCTTAAGGTTGTCAACGCAATCAGGAGCAGCAATAACAAGCCTGAGTGGATGGTGCTTGAAGTTGTTCCCGTTATTCCGCCGGATTTGCGTCCTTTGGTTCTTCTTGAAAGCGGCAACTTTGCAACCAGCGACCTGAATGACCTTTACAGGCGAATTATTAATCGTAACAACCGATTGAAAAAGCTTATAGACCTCAACGCCCCCGAGGTAATTATCCGCAATGAAAAAAGAATGTTGCAGCAGGCGGTTGATTCGCTGTTAGACAATGGCCGATGCCGTAGGCCGGTCCTCGGCAGTAATAGTCGGCCGTTGAAGAGCTTGACCGATATGATTAAGGGTAAGCAGGGTCGATTCCGCGAAAATCTGCTCGGCAAGCGCGTGGACTACTCGGCCCGGTCGGTGATTGTAGTAGGACCTAATCTGAAGCTCTATCAGTGCGGCTTGCCGAAGAAAATAGCTTTGGAATTGTATCAGCCGTTTATTATTAGGAAACTGAAGCAGCACGGCCTCGCCGATACGATTAAATCCGCCAAGAGGATAATTGAACGGCGGGATGAGCAGGTCTGGGATATTCTGGAGGAAGCCATACATCAGCATCCTGTTTTGCTCAACCGTGCGCCTACCCTTCATCGAATGGGTGTTCAGGCCTTCGAGCCGATTCTTGTGGAAGGCAACGCCATTATGCTTCATCCATTGGCCTGCAAGGGCTTCAATGCCGACTTCGACGGCGACCAGATGGCGGTGCATTTGCCGCTAAGTATCGAAGCACAGACTGAAGCTCATACCTTGATGATGCCAACCAGCAATATCTTCTCGCCTGCCAACGGCTCTCCTGTGGTTGGGCCTTCTCAGGATATGGTTATGGGAAACTGTTATTTGACCTCTATGATATCGGGCGAAAAAGGTGAGGGTATGGCTTTTAGAGACTCTTTCGAGGCAATAATGGCGTATCAAATGGGGAAAGTCGGTCTGCATGCAATGATTAGGGTAAAGGTTAATAAACCGGTCAGGTGCTCAAATGGTGAGGGGGCGGCTACTCCCGTTAGAGGCAGAGCATCTAATGGGGCCAACCAAATAATTCAGACAACGGTCGGCAGGTGTATTTTCAACGATATCCTACCTGAAGGTATGCCGTTTTACAATATGACGATGTCTCAGGAGAAGTTGAGCCAGGTAATCAGTGACTGCTTCGAGCTGGCTGGAAGTGCCAAAACGGTAGATTTGCTCGATAGAATAAAAGATTTGGGCTTCAAACATGCCACACTTGCTGGATTGAGCTTTGGAATTACGGACTTGAAAATACCGGGGAGAAAGCAGGAGATTATCGATGAGACAGAAAAAAAGGTTAGTAGAATCCATGCCAATTACAGCAATGGTGTTCTGACGGAGGGGGAAAGGTACAACCAGGTTATCGATGCGTGGACACATGCTCGCGTGGCGGTTACCGGCGAGATGATGCGTGCCCTTAAGGAAGATACAAAGGAGGATGGTTCTCCGTATCTAAACCCGATATACCTAATGACCGATTCCGGTGCAAGAGGCAGTGTCGACCAGATTCAACAGCTTGCGGGGATGCGAGCGTTAATGGCTAATCCCAGCGGTGAGATTATCGAGACCCCAATCAAGTCGAACTTCCGCGAGGGCTTGACTGTTCTTGAGTACTTTAGCTCCACGCACGGAGCTCGTAAAGGGCTGGCTGATACCGCATTGAAGACTGCTAATTCCGGCTATCTTACCCGCAAGCTAATCGATGTGGCCCAAAATGTAATTGTCGCCGAACGCGATTGTGGAACCTTACAGGGAATTACCAAAAGTATAATCAGCAGAGGCGAGCAGATTGATATACCACTTTCTCAGCTTGTTGTCGGCAGAACGGCCAGAGATAATATCCGCAACCCGATTACCGACGAAATGATTGTTCGCGAGAACGAAGTTATTACCCCTCAGGCAGCGGCGAAGATTGAGACTTTGGGGCTTGATGCCATCAGAGTCAGGAGTCCCCTGACCTGCGACAGCACGTTTGGTATTTGCGCGAAGTGTTTTGGGTGGGATATGAGCACCAGCAATCTTGTCGAAGAGGGTTCGGCAGTCGGCATTGTTGCTGCACAGTCAATTGGTGAGCCCGGCACACAACTGACACTGCGGACGTTCCATACCGGCGGCATCGCTGCGAGAGCCATACTTGAGAGCAGCCAGAAAGCCGGCGCTGAAGGAAAAGTTGAGTTCAGAAATTTAGGCGTTGTTGAGGACCCGGGGGAGCATTCTCGTTCTTTCTCCTCGAAAGATGAAATATCCCCTGCAGACACAAAGCCCAAAGAAAAAAGGCCGGTTAGGTCTAAAGGAGTCGTCCTGAAACGCAGCGGTGAGCTTGCTATATTGGACCAGAAAGGCCGCGAGCTTGAAAAGTATAAGGTGCCTTATGGTGCACTTATGCAGGTAGAGGATGGACAACTATGCTCTTTAGGTAAGCTGTTATTCTCCTGGGACCCGCACCGCACGCCGATTCTGGCGGAAGTGTCGGGGCAAATTGCGCTTGTGGATATCATAGAAGGCGAAACAGTTCGGCTTGAAGAAGAGAGAAAAGGCCAGTTCGGCAGGCCCGTCATAATCGAGCATAAAGGAGATACGCATCCACAAATTATCATAGAAGATGCAGACGGTAAAATACTCGATGTTCACTATCTGCCTGCAGGGGCCAGGATAGAGGTTGTTGAGGGCCAGCAAGTCCGGGCAGGCCAATTACTCGCTCATCAACCCAGGGCGGCCACCGGCACCCAGGACATTACAGGGGGACTGCCGAGAGTTACTGAAGTATTTGAAGCACGCAAACCCAAAGACCCCGCTGCAATGGCTGAAATCTCCGGCCGGGTCGAGCTGCGAAGCGATAAACGCAAGGGCAAAATGACGGTTATAATTCGCGCTGAATCCGGAATGGAGAAGGAACACCACGTTCCGCGTGACAGGCACCTGAATGTTCACACCGGAGATATGGCAGAAGCCGGCGACACATTGACAGATGGGCCGTTGGTTCCGCACGATATTCTGCGAATTAAAGGTGAAGAGGCATTGCAAAGATATTTAATTGCAGAGATTCAGAATGTCTATCGTTCACAAAATGTAAATATCAATGACAAACACATTGAGATTATATGCTCTCAAATGATGCGCAAGGTTGAGATTGAATCTGTTGGCGACAGTTCCTTCCTGCCGGGCGAGGTCGTTGACAAGTTCCATTTCCGAAGAGAGAACGAGAAATTGGCCGACAGCGTCAAGGTAGCCAGCGTTGGAGATGCCACCGATTTACAGGAAGGTCAGATTATCAGCAACGACGAGCTTGCTGCGAGGAATGAAAGGGTTGAAGCAATCGGCGGCGCATCTGCAAAAGGGAAAAAACCAAAGCCGGCAACTGCCAAGACGCTGCTTTTGGGAATAACAAAAGCTTCGCTGCAGTCCGAAAGCTTCATCGCAGCAGCCAGTTTCCAGGAGACAACGAAGGTCTTGACTGCTGCTGCGTTATCTGCTAAGATGGACAAACTTCTTGGCTTAAAGGAGAACGTGATACTCGGCCATCTGATACCGGCCGGCACGGCTTTCAAACCGCATCTTGATATTAGGGTCAAGCGCCTTGCTGAAGCTCCGCTGCCGAAGGAGTTTGCAGATATTAAAGAGGTTGAAGAGACCGAGGCAAAGGCAGAGGCTGCTGTTAAGGAAGCTCTGGGAATCAATTAGAAAGTGCCCCGTCGCATGTGGCACGAGAAACAAGGAACGAAATTATGCCTACTATGAACCAGTTGGTCAGACGGCCAAGGGCGAAATCAAAGGGCCGAAAAAGAATGTCTGAAATCAGCGGCTCGCCGCAGAAAAGAGGCGTGTGTCTGATTGTGAGAACTCAAACGCCCAAAAAGCCGAACTCCGCTTTGCGAAAAATCGCTCGTGTCAGACTGACCAACGGCAAGGAAGTTACAGCTTACATACCGGGTATCGACCACAACCTGCAGGAGCACAGCACGGTTACAATTCGTGGAGGCCGAGTCAGGGATTTGCCGGGCGTCCGGTATCATATCATTCGTGGCGTGCTTGACTGTGCCGGCGTTGCAGGACGCAAACAGGGTAGAAGTAAATACGGGGCGAAAGTGCCAAAATAGAAAGGTTTAGCCGCCTCGGCGATAAAAGAGAGAAATTATGGCGAAAAAACTTACTGCTTCGGGTCAGCAATTAAAACCGGACGCCGTGTACAATAGCAAATTAGTATCGAAGTTTATTAACGCTTTGATGTGGGACGGCAAGAAAAGCGTCGCACAAAAAGCCTTTTATGATGCTATGGATATAATTCGTCGCTCGCCGTTGGTCGCTGGTGGTTCGGGCGAAGGGGCAGGCAGCCAGAGAAGCGAGCTGGAGGTGTTTGAGACCGCCGTTAATAATGTAAAGCCATTACTTGAAGTTCGCAGCAAACGCATCGGCGGGGCCAGCTATCAGATTCCGATGCAGGTAAGATCCAATCGCCAGCAGTCGCTTGCGTTTCGGTGGATAATACAATCTGCAAGAAGTAAGAAAGGTTCTGCCTTCTGTGAGCGGCTGGCTGCTGAACTGATGGATGCTTATAATGGGCGCGGCGGCGCAATGACCACCCGCGATAATGTACACAAAATGGCTGAAGCCAACAAGGCGTTTGCTCACTTCGCCTGGTAAAAAAATAGCGTATAGCGTATAGCGTTTAGTTTTTTGCTATACGCTATTTTTTTGCAATCTGCTGAAATATATGGAAAAATTACGCAATATCGGAATTATGGCACATATCGATGCCGGCAAAACGACGGTAACCGAGCGCATACTCTATTATACAGGCAAAACCTACAAGATGGGGGAAGTCCACGACGGCACTGCGGTTATGGATTATCTGGAAGAGGAGCAGAAAAGGGGCATTACTATAACCAGTGCCGCAACGAAATGTCCCTGGAAGGGTTTTGAAATTAACCTTATCGATACGCCCGGCCACATTGACTTCACCGCTGAGGTCGAACGATCTCTGCGGGTTCTCGATGGCGCTGTAGCCGTATTTGACGGCAGCGAAGGCGTGCAGGCCCAAAGTGAGACTGTCTGGAGGCAGGGACAAAAATACGCCCTGCCTTGTCTTTGCTTCGTGAATAAGATGGACAAGGTCGGAGCCGATTTCGAGATGACTATCAAAAGTATTCGCGACAAACTCGCAGCTTCTCCTCTGTGTTTGCAGATTCCTATCGGGGCGGAAGATTCTTTTAGAGGAATAATAGACCTTATAAAGATGCAGGCGGTTTTCTACAAGACCGAAGAATTAGGGGCGACCTTTGAAGAAACCGAAATCCCCTCCGAATTGCGACAAACCGCAGAGCGGCAAAGAAAACGGATGATTGAGCTTGCGGCCGAATACGACGAAGAGCTGATGGACGCCTATGTTCATGATAAGCCGGTCGATGTTGAGATGATTAATAAAGCGATAAGAAAGGCAACTTTAGCCGGCAAGCTTCATCCGGTATTTGCCGGTTCAGCTCTGAAATATATTGGTGTGCAAAGGTTGCTTGATGGTGTTGTGGCGTATCTGCCTTCTCCGTTGGATAAGCCTGATATAGTTGGACATAAACCGGCTGGTAAAGGTAAAGATAAAAGTAAAGAAATATCAATTAAATGCGACCGAAACGCCAGCATGGTTGCTCTTGCATTTAAGATTACTACGGATATGCACGGCGATTTGCATTTTCTGAGAATTTATCAGGGGAAGTTAAAGTCCGGCACGAGAGTGTTAAATGTGAATCGCAACAAACGAGAAAATATTACCAGAATATTCGAGATGCACGCTAACGAACGAAAAATTTTGGAATCAGCTGCTGCCGGTGATATTGTTGCAGTTGTAGGGTTAAAGGAAACGCTTACAGGCGATACGATTTGCGACCCTAAAAATCCCATCTGTCTGCCGAGTATTACATTCCCGGAAACGGTTATTAGTATGTCGATAGAGCCCAAAACCGGCACAGAGTCGGCAAAATTGGCGGAGGCCTTGGCGGATTTGAGACGTGAAGACCCAACTTTTGAGTGTAAAATAGATGGCGAAACAGGCCAGACAATCATCCGCGGAATGGGCGAGCTGCATTTGGAGATACTCCAGCACAAACTGGTAAGGGAGAAGGGGGTTCATATCAGGGTTGGCAAGCCAAAAGTCGCCTATAAGGAAGCTATTACCAGGTTATCTCAGGCAGAAGGTAAATTTGTGCGTCAAACAGGCGGTCACGGCCAATATGGACATGTGGTTTTAGTGGTTGAGCCGCTGTTGACGGAGGAGGGCCATTGGAGCCGCGATATTGAATTTGGGAGCAGGGTGGTTTCCAATGCGGTGCCGAAGGAATATATTCCCGCGGTGGAAAGGGGGGTAAAGGATGCTATGGGCAGCGGCGTGTTGGCTGGTTTTCCTGTTGTGGGAGTTAAAGTTACGCTCATTGACGGCTCATTCCATTCGGTGGATTCTTCGGATTTGGCTTTTGAGCAGGCTGCCAAAATTGCGGTAGAAAAGGCGTGCAAAGAGGCGGGACCGGTTTTGCTTGAGCCGGTAATGCGGCTCCAGGTAGAGGTGCCGGAGGCCAATTTTGGGGCAATACAGGGCAATTTGCTGGGGAAAAGGGGCTTAATTACGGATTGTCGGCTACGTGGAAATATGCGGGTAATCGATGCCAAAGTGCCCTTGGCTGAGATGTTTGGATATTCCAGCGAAATTAGAAGCGCCACAGCCGGCCGAGGAACCTTTACTATGGAGCCGTTAAGCTATGAAAGGGTGCCGGAGCAGATTGCCAGGCAAATTATTTTGTGAAAAAACACCCTTCCTTATATTTTTGTATTGAAAGCAGGATTTTTTTCGATATTTTATTTGATGAAGGCAGATTTATGTGATATTATGCCGTTTTTTCAGCCGTAGCGAGCATAACCAAGGATGGGTTTTGCGTTTACGAGTTGGGCTGTTGCATATCTGTAATGTAGTGGTCAAGGATGGTTTGTTAAGTATTTTGTTAAGGGGTACGCCCCCTGCTTTCTTGCGAAAGCAAGAAGGGGGGCAGGGCCATAATTGGTCTGAACCCGAAATTCTTTAAGGAAGGCGAAATTATTGGCTGGGTGTCGTGTTTTTTAGTCGTCTGTAGATAGTTAAAGACAGTCCAATAAGAAATGCCTTTCCTGCCAAAATCAAACCGGGATGTATTCCGCCTTCGCGTGAGCGACATAGCCGCTTCGGCGGAGGTGCTTGGTGAATAAAAGAGAGACTATCTGAAAATAATTGTTTTGCATTTTGTTTATAAGTATGCATAATTTAGGGTTTTTACAAGTTTTCAGATTAAGAATTTGAAGTAAAGAAGTCCGCCAAAGGCGAGACCTCGCCAAGGGGCGGCTTATCAGAAACAGGAAGGAAGGCTGTGCCTGCTGAAACTGAAAAGATAAGAATTAAAATGGAATCCTACGACCACAGGGCTCTTGATGCATCTGCTAAGGAGATAGTAGAGCACGCCAGAAGGACCAATGCCCGTGTCAGTGGTCCGGTGCCGTTGCCTACGAGGATTGAAAGATACACTGTTTTGCGAAGTCCCCATATTGATAAAAAGTCGCGTGAGCAATTTGAGTTGAGGACTCACAAACGCCTGATAGATATTTACGAAGCCAACGCACGGACGGTTGAGGTATTGAACCGTTTGGTGGTGCCGGCCGGCATTTTTGTGAAGATTAAAGCCTGAGGGACGAGGTAAGAGATAATGGCAATGTTGCTGGGCAAAAAAATAGGGATGACTCAGATGTATGACGAGGCGGCCAGGCTGCTGCCTGTTACAGTTATACAGGCCGGCCCTTGCACTGTTATGCAGGTCAAAACGGTAGATACAGACGGCTATAACGCTGTTCAGCTGGGATATAACGATGTAAAACCGTCGCGCAGAAAGAATCCGCAAGTCGGACACACGCAGAAAGCCAATTCAGTGCCGAAGAAATTCGTCAAAGAGATGCGTCTGCCGAACGATACCGAACCGGAGTATAAAGTCGGAGACTCTCTTACGGTCTCGGTCTTTGGGAAAGATAAATTCGTTGATGTTGTAGGCACAAGCAAAGGCAAAGGTTTTGCCGGAGTGATGAAACGACACGATTTTCACGGGATGCCGGACTCTCACGGTACCGAACGGAAACATAGATCGCCCGGCTCAATCGGAAGTTTTGCCAGCGACCGCGGCCACGGCGGGAGCATCAAAAAAGGCAAGAAAATGGCGGGACATCTGGGTAACCACAGGGCGACAGAAAAAAACCATAACCTGGTGGCGATAGATGAAGAGAATAATTTATTAATGGTCAAAGGTTGTGTACCAGGTGCTTCTGACGGCTATGTTGTAGTCCGTAGCGCCCAAAAGGCCTGATATAGTTGGAGAATAGAATTTAGAAATGATTGATTTGTCTGTTTACAACAGAGATGGTCAGAAAGTTGACGTTTTAAAAGTCGATGAGTCGCTTCTTGGCGGCTCGGTTAGATACCCGTTGCTTAAGCAGGCAATCGTTATGTACCACGCCAACAAACGTGTGGGAACTGCTGCGACAAAAAGCAGGGGGATGGTTGAAGGCTCGACAAGAAAGATTTATGCGCAAAAGCACACGGGCAACGCCCGAGCCGGGACAGTGCGGACGGGCAAACGTGTCGGCGGCGGTGTTACATTTGCCAAGGTGGCCAGAGATTTCGGCAAACGGATGCCTAAGAAGCAGAGAATATTAGCCAGAGACTCGGCGATTCTGGCAAAGCTTTTGAGCAATAATATTGTGGTGGTTGATGAGCTGAAATTTGAGAAGCCGCGAACCAGAGATTTTGCAAGTGTCTTAGGTAATTTGAAAATTGAACGCGGCTGCTTGGTGACGATTAGCGGCTATGATAGCAATCTTTATAAATCGGCCAGGAACATCCCGAGAGTGGTTGTTATGCCTGTGGCTGAATTGAACGCTGGTGATATCTGCAGCCACCGCAAAATACTGATAACTTGTGAGGCATTTTTGTCCCTTTTGAAGAAAGACCAGACAGGTGAGAATTAACGGCGAATGCTTAATGACCTTAATATAATAATTCGGCCTTTGATTACAGAGCAGGGGATGCACTTTGCGAATGTAAAAGGTGCGTACTCTTTTGAGGTGAACAAAAGGGCAAATAAAGCCCAGATAAAAAAAGCTGTTGAAAAAGTATACAGTGTTAAGGTGAGCAAAATTAGAACGGCTAATCGCAGAGGCAAATACCGCCGCAAAGGCAGAAGTTCCGGTGTGACAGCAGGTTGGAAAAAAGCTGTTGTGTTTCTGAAACCGGACTATCACATAGATTTGTTTTAACTTTGGTAACTGGTAATTGGTAACTGGTAATTACCAATTACTAATGTGAGGTGTGTTATGGGTATTCGAGTTTATAAACCGACATCTCCAGGACGTCGAAATGGCTCGGTAAATGATTATGCCGAGTTGACGACATCTAATCCTGACAGGTCGCTTTGCAGGCGGATTAAAAGATGCGGCGGCAGAAATCATAGCGGCGTTACTACCACACGGTTCAGAGGCGGCGGGGCAAGAAAAATTTACCGCCTCATCGATTTTAAGCGGGATAAAGATGGTGTTCCCGCAAAAGTAGCAGCGATTGAATACGACCCTAACAGGAATTGTTTCATATCACTGCTGCATTACGCAGACGGTGAAAAAAGATATATATTGGCGCCGCTGGGTATGAAGCTTGGCGACCGCGTGGAAAGCGGTTCTGAGTGTGAACCTAAAATTGGTAATGCGATGCCGCTGGTGGCAATTCCTGCCGGCCTTGAGATTCATAATATTGAGATGACCGCAGGCCAGGGCGGAAAGTTAGTCAGAGGTGCCGGCAGTGCTGCAAAAATTGTGGCGAAAGAAGGTAATTGGGTTACCATTAGTTTGCCAAGTGGTGAAATGCGGATGGTTCGCAAAGAATGCAGGGCTACAATTGGCCAGCTCAGTAACCCCGACTACCAGAATATCAACTGGGGCAAAGCAGGACGAACACGTTATCACGGTCGAAGGCCTCATGTCAGAGGCAAGGCGCAGAACCCGGTTTCTCACCCGATGGGCGGCGGCGAAGGCAGGGCGAACGGCGGCAGACACCCTTGTTCGCCCACAGGCGTCCTGGCAAAAGGTGGGAAAACCAGAAATCCGCGAAATCCAAGTAACAAAAGGATTATTCGAAGACGAAAAAGCGGACGTTTTCAATTTGTGGCGTAATTAGCGTTTAGAGGGCAAAAAGAGCTGGTCGAGTAATTATTGAAGTTTGAAGGTTGAGTAAATTCGAATGGGAAGATCTCTTAAAAAAGGGCCTTATGTTGATGGGAAGCTTTTTGCCAAGGTCAACAAGCGAATCGAATCCGGCTCTCGTGAGCCGATAAAAACCTGGGCGAGAAGATGCACGATAATTCCCGAATTCGTTGGTTTTACCTTTATGGTCCACAATGGTAAAGTTTTTAATAAGGTTTTTATTGCCGAGGATATGGTTGGTCATAAGCTTGGTGAATTTTCGCCGACGAGGGTTTTTAGAGGTCATTCAAGCAGGAAGATAGCAACTACGACGACAGCAACAACGCAATAGAGCGTCAGGAGTTGAGCGAGATACGATATGTTAAGTTCTAATAAGTTAAAAAAGCTTTGCGAACAGCGGCAGATGAGCATAGAGCAGTTGGCTGGCCAGCTTGTCAGAGGCGGGCTGAACAAAGAAAAGGCGACATCGGCTGTTAAAAACTGGCGGAAAGGTCTTTTTAAGCCTATGCCGCGTAAAGAGGATATTCACCATCTGGCGACCGCCTTATCTGTTGAGGTAAATGATTTGGTTGATTGGCGTTCGTCTTATCGCTTTGCTCCAGGTTCTGCTCGTAAGGTTAAGTTGGTTACGCAATTGATAGTTGGCCGAAGGGTCCAGGACGCAGTGGATATTTTGAAGTTCACAAGAAAACGAGCTGCAGAAATGGTTAACAAAGTTCTAAAAACTGCTGTGGCGGATGCCGATGAGCAGCAGGCGGATGTTGATAATCTCTATGTCAGTGAAGCTCGCGTTGACGATGCAGGACGGCGTATCGGCACCAAACAATGGAGAGCAAAAGACAGAGGCAAGGCGTATTCTATCAACAAAAAGGCCTGTCACATACATATAACAGTAACAAAAGCGCAAGAGGTATGAAATGTCCCTTGCCGGTTGACCAGATACGAAATACGAGATTATGGGTCAGAAAACATCGCCAATAGGTTTTAGAACGGGAATAACACGTGGATGGCAAAGCACATGGTTTGCTTCCAAGAGCGATTACGGTGATTTTCTTGTCGAGGACCAGAAGATACGCCAATACATTGACAGGAAATTTAACCGTCAGATGCCCAAGGGCGCGGTGGCAAAGGTTGAAATAATCCGAACACGTAACGAAGTGAAGGTAACACTGCACAGTGCTCGGCCCGGTATAATCATCGGTCCCAGAGGTGGTGAAGTCGATAAGTTGCGAGAAGAGCTTGAGGGGATGACAGGTCGGAAAATGAGCGTTAATGTTATCGAGATAAAAGAGCCGGACCTTAATGCTGCTCTGGTAGCTGAAGCAATTGCTGAGCAGCTAAGTAAACGGGCCTCGTTCAGGCGCACGATGAAAGAGTATTGCGAGTCGGCGATGAACGCCGGCGCCAAGGGAGTCAAGGTTGTCTGTTCTGGAAGGCTGGCAGGGGCGGAAATAGCACGTAAGGAGGCGCAGAAACTCGGCAGTATCCCGCTGCAGACCTTAGATGCCGATGTAGATTACGCTACGGCAACAGCCAGAACGACTTATGGAGCAATTGGTATTAAAGTTTGGATTTATAAAGGCAAGTTTGGTGAGGTACTTGAGCCGAAACAGACTCGCCGGCGTCGTTCACCGAGGCGCGTTGACGCAGGCCGGAGTGTTAGGAGTCGGACTAAAGCTGCAAAGTCACAAGAAGAGCAAGGCACCGCTGAAGTTAAAAAAGAGATGACCGAAGAAAAGCATAAAAGACACGGAGAACCTGGGGAAATCAATAATAAATAATTAATTGTTAGGTTTGCAAAGGGTCTGAAAAAATGGCAACGATGCCGAAAAGGGTTAAGTACCGTAAGAGCCAACGGGGCAAAATGAAGGGTAGGGCCTGTCGAGGCAATTTTGTGGCATTTGGCGAATATGGCTTGCAGGCACTGGAGAGCAGCTGGATAAGCGCCAAGCATATTGAGGCCGGCCGGGTTGCGGCGACCCATTTTTTGCATCGTGAAGGGAAGGTCTACCTCAGGATATTTCCGCACAAGCCGGTAAGCGCCAAGCCGTTGGAGACGCGAATGGGCAAAGGTAAGGGTGAGCCCGCATTTTGGGTCGCCAGAGTCAGACCAGGGCAGGTTTGTTTTGAAGTCGGCGGAGTAGGTGAGAACGTCGCAAAATTGGCATTGGGCAGAGTCGCTCATAAAATGCCGATTAGGTGCAGGTTTATTAAGCGAAGACATTCATTGTAGGGTGGCCATTTTGCAATAAGTGGCACTTTGTAAAAGGAAATCGCCAGATGAAAGCCCAGCAGTATCGTGAGATGAGTCCGGATGAGCTTGAAGACAAGCTTGGTGAGCTGCAGAGGCATTTGTTTGATTTGCGCTCGCAGGCGGTTACGGAAAAACTGGAGAATTCGAAAGCTTTAATTAATGTCAGACGCGATATCGCCAGGATTAAAACAATAATGCATGAGAAGAGGTAATGGTTTGCCCCCCTTCTTGCTTTCGCAAGAAAGCAGGGGGTGATTGGGAAACAAAGATGCAAGATAAGGAATTAAAAACTGTAACCGGCGTGGTAATAAGCAACAGCGGTGATAAAAGCATCAAAATTGCCGTTGATTTCAAGGTTAAGCATCCGCAGTACGGCAAATACGTAAGGCATAGAACAAAGCTCGGTGTCCATGATGAACATAATCAGGCCGGCGTGGGTGATGTCGTTGAGGTTGTTGAGTGTAGGCCCTATAGCAAAACTAAAAGTTGGCGTCTTATAAGGGTTCTGGAAAAAGCGGTTCAGCAGCAGTAGCTTGCGAGAAGCGATGAAGGACGAATAAGGTGATTCAGCAGGAAACAATGTTGGATATAGCCGACAACTCGGGTGTTAAGTCGGCATTGTGCATCAGGGTCCTCGGCAAAGGCGGGTCCAGAGGAAAGTTCAGACGCACTATAGCCAGAGTAGGCGATATTGTCTGTGTTGCTATCAAAAAGTCGCTTCCGACCTGTCAGCTGGATGATAAGAAAGTGCATAAATGCGTTATTATACGAACCACAAGCCCTCTGAAGCGCCCTGACGGCAGCTATGTAAGATTTGACCATAATGCTGCTGTTATGATTGATAATGAAGGCAATCCCATAGGGACAAGGATTTTTGGTGCGGTTGCCCGCGAGCTTCGTGAAAAAAACTATATGAAAATTATTTCGCTTGCAAGCGAGGTAGTCTGAATAAGCTGGTTATTGTCGTGTAAAGAGAGATACGAAATTTAAAGATGGCCCTACATATAAAAAAAGGCGATATGGTTGAGATTATAACAGGTGACCATAAGGGCGCTACCGGTAAGGTGCTGCGTGTCATACGGGAAAAGAATAAGGTGGTGGTTCAGGGACACAATATAGCGAAAAAGCACGTTCGGCCTTCACGCAGAAATCCGCATGGAGGTCGTATTGATGTTGAGCAGCCGATACATATAAGTAATATCCTGCCGGTGAATCCAAAAAGCGCAAGAGGCAGCAGGGTTCATTACCAGATAAACGCCGATGGAAGTAAAAAACGCCTTGCAGCCGACGGTAGCGAAATCGGCGTTGTTAGAAGGGCTCATAAGACCTAAAGTGAGATGTAAGATGGCACGTTTGAAGGATTTATATAAGTCTAAGATAGTTCCGGAGTTGGCCAGGGAGTTTGGCTACAAAAGTCCTATGGCTGTGCCGCGGATGGAGAAGATTGTTATCTCTATGGGTGTGGGTAAAGCCACGCAGGACAAAAAATTTCTGGAACTTGCTAAAAAGGACCTGATGATGATTACAGGCCAAATGCCGATTGTATGTAAAGCTAAAAAAAGCGTCTCGAATTTCAAACTTCGTGAAGGCAACGAAATCGGTCTGAAAGTTACCGTCCGCCACGGGCGAATGTATGAATTTATGGATAGACTGATTAGTCTTGCAATCCCGCGAGTAAGAGATTTTCGGGGCCTTAGCCCAAAAAGTTTTGACGGCAGGGGCAATTACTCGATGGGGCTGCCGGAACAGAGTGTTTTCCCGGAAATCAACCCCGCAAAGATCGAGTTTCAGCAGGGTATGAACATAACCTTTATAACGACGGCCAATACTGATAGAGAAGCAATGAAAATGCTATCGCTTTTTGGTATGCCCTTCAGGGAGTCAGAGACGCAGACGCCGTAGTATTTAGCGATTGCTTGAAGGCAAACGATTTAGTCTGGAGAATGTGAGTGTCAACTAAAGCGCTGGAAAATAAGGCAAAAAAGAAACAAAAGTTTCGCGTTAGGCAATATACGCGTTGTCAGCTTTGTGGAAGAAGCAGAGCTGTTTATCGCAAATTCAAAATTTGCCGCATTTGTTTTAGAACATTAGCCAACGAAGGGAAAATACCGGGAGTGCAAAAAGCCAGTTGGTGATTGGAGATTGATTGGAACCAGATTATGAGCGCCAGTGACCCAATAGCTGATATGCTGACGAGAATTCGCAATGCCATCCGGGTGAATAAAACCGAGGTTAACATCAAGGCATCGAATATCTGCGAAGGTGTAGCGGCTGTGCTTAAGCAGGAAGGTTACATCGAGGATTTCAGCCGCATTGATGACGGCAACCAGGGGATACTGAGGGTTATCCTGAAGTATGACCAGAACGGCCAGTCTATCATTAGTGAGATAGCAAGAGTGAGTAAGCCCGGCAGAAGAATCTATTTGGCTGTTGACCGATTACCGCACGTTTTGGCTGGTTACGGCGTAGCGATTGTTTCGACAGATAAAGGTGTAATGAGTGATAGAAACTGCCGCAGGGACAACGTTGGCGGCGAGATACTTTGTACGGTGAGTTAATGAGTCGTATTGGGAAAAAACCGGTTATTATCCCTGAAGGGGTAAAGGTTGAGCAAAATGGCCTCTGTATCAAGGTTTCAGGGCCGCTCGGCAGTTTGGAGTTGAACTGTCATCCGCTGATAAAGATAAAAATTGACAGTTCCGCGGGAAAAGTATTGGTTGAAAATGAACGTCCTGAAGTACGCCGGAACAAGCAGTTGCACGGCACAATGCGTGCCTTGATTGCCAATATGGTAACCGGCGTCAGCAAAGGTTTTGAAGAGAAGCTGAAAATTTACGGCACCGGCTATAATGTCAAGGAACAAGGGGGCAAACTGATTTTGCAAATTGGCTTCTGTCATCCGGTAGAGAGACCGATACCAAAGGGTATAAAAGTGAACATTGAGACCGGTGCGACCAAAGGTGATGAAGTTCCCGCTAAGTTTACAGTTTTGGGGATGGACAAGAGTTTGGTGGGACGGTTTGCTGCGGATATAAGAAAAATAAAGCCGCCGGAACCCTATAAAGGCAAAGGTATCCGTTATGCCGACGAATACGTGAAACGCAAAGTCGGCAAAGCATTTGCTACAGGAACAGTGAGTTAGGTTTTGGTTTTTATGAGAATTGACAGGATAAAAAGAGCGGCCCTGAGGCGTAAATATAACGTGCGAAAAAAGATCTTTGGAACGCCGGAGAGGCCCCGGCTGTCGGTGTTTCGTTCAAACAGACATATCTATGCACAGATTACGGATGATGTTGGGGGGGCGACACTTGTTTCTGCAAGCACAAGAGCAAAAGCCCTGCGGGACCAATTGTCTCGCAGCAGTGACAAAAAAGCCGCTCAAATCGTGGGTGAAGCGCTCGCAAAGGAAGCGATGGGTGTTGGCATTAAGTGTGTTTGTTTTGACAGGAACCGCTATAAGTTTCATGGCAGAGTCAAAGCTCTTGCCGAAGCGGCGAGAAAAAGTGGGTTGGTTTTTTGAGGAACAGAGTTAAGTTTGGAGAAGAGAATTGACAGCAGAATCAGCTAATCCTGTTAGAAGTGAGACCTCAGAGAAGAGTGTTGCACCTTTGGTGCGGTCTTCTAATGAGGTTAAACTCTCTGCTCAGGAAGAACAGCCGTTGGAAGATACGGTCGTAAAAGTATTTCGCTGTGCCAAAGTGGTCAAAGGAGGCAGACGGTTTAGTTTTGCGGCACTGGTTGTAGTTGGTGACCATGCAGGCACAGTGGGTATCGGGTATGGTAAGGCTAATGAAGTCCCATCAGCCGTTGAGAAGGGTATAAAAGATGCCAAGAAAACTTTGCACAAAATAGTTCTGGTTGGCCGGACGATTCCGTACCAGGTCCACGGCAAATACGGAGCGACAAAGATAATATTGGTTCCGGCCAGCCCTGGCACAGGGGTTATCGCCGGCTCAAGTGCTCGAGCAGTGCTCGAATTTTCCGGCGTGCAGGATGTACTTACAAAAGTTTATGGAAGCACCTCCGCTAAAAATGTTGTCAAAGCTACGTTAAGTGCGTTGTTGAAGTTGCGCAGTAAAGAAACGGTTGAATCTCTTCGTGGCGTGGAAGTTGAAGTTGTAAAAAGGTGGTGATGATTAAATGTTGAATTTCGAAATAACTTCTGTCGCAGGTAAACATAAAGCTCGCAAGCGTATTGGTAGAGGTGTTGGTTCAGGTCATGGTAAAACCAGTACCCGAGGCCACAAGGGCAGCCTCAGCAGGTCCGGCTCTTTTTCCGTGTCGCTTTTTGAGGGTGGGCAGATGCCTTTGTTCAGGCGGTTACCCAAACGCGGCTTTAGCAATTTCAAGTTCGAAACACGCTACAAAATTGTTAATGTATCACAATTGGAGAGATTTGACGATGGTGCCACCGTTGGTGTAGAGCAGTTATCCGATGCCGGACTGATTGGCAGCCTCAGAAGTAGAGTCAAGATTCTTGGCGATGGTGAGCTGACAAAAAAGCTGCAGGTAACGGCTCATAAATTTAGCAAAACCGCAGAGCAGAAGATTATGGCCTCCGGCGGCACAGCGAAAATAATAGAGTAACTGATTTTAATTATTATAAAAGTGAGAGATTAACGGCGAATATAAAGATGCTTGGAGCGGTATTTAACATATTCAGAATCTCGGACCTGCGCAATAAGATTCTTTTTACTTTGGCGTTGCTGATGATGTACAGGATTGGTTTCCATATCCCTACGCCGTGTTTTGACCAGTCAAAGATAGAAGCTGCTGTCAGCACAAGAGACACAAATAGTCCTTTAGGCAGAGCCGCTGAATACCTCCAGATGTTCACCGGTGGAACCTTGAGCCACAGTAGTTTGTTCGGTCTGGGAATTATGCCCTACATTATGGCATCGATTTTTCTTATGCTGTTGGCCGAGGTTGTTCCGGCCTTGAAAAAGTTGCGCCAGGAGGGTCAAACCGGCTATAAGAAGATTCAGGAGTACACACGCTACCTGACAGTTCCGATATGTGTTTTTCAAGCGATAATGTATATGAGACTGTTCGGGATGGGGGCCTATATTTATGCCGGCATGCAAGTTCAGGCTATAGTAATGGGCGTTGTTGGCATGACGGCCGGCACTATCTTTTTGATGTGGCTTGGCGAGCAGATAGATGAATACGGCATAGGCAACGGTATCAGCTTGATAATTATGGCCGGCATTATCGACAGAATGCCCTGGGCAGTCCGGACGCTTTGGCAGAATGTTGACTTCAGAGTCGGTGCGCCGCCCGGAACCATAGGCCCGGCAAAGATATTGTTCCTCATTGCGGCGTTTGTGTTCGTTGTTGCAGGGGCCATTCTAATAACTCAGGGCCAGCGCCGAATACCTATTCAGCAGGCAAAGCAGATGCGTGGTCGCAGGATGTATGGCGGCCAAAGACATTATCTGCCGCTGAGGGTCAATCACGGCGGAGTGATGCCGATAATTTTCGCATCGAGTTTTATGATGTTCCCGCCGGTGATTGTTGGCCAGTTGGCGAGCAGGTTTCCAGCTTCGGTATTTATTCAGAGTTTGCAGAATGCTTTGGGGCCAGGCGCTTATACTTATAATGTTTTGTATATGTTATTTATATTTTTATTCGCTTACTTTTGGACAACGATACAGTTTCAGCCCAAGGAAATGGCCAAAAATTTGCGGGATTCAGGCAGCTTCATCCCAGGACTTCGGCCGGGGCGGAGAACCGCTGACTATTTGGAAAAGGTAATGGTCAGAATCACTTATTTTGGAGCTGCATTCTTAGCCATAATTGCCGTTGTGCCGTCGGTGGTTACTATATTATTGGGAGTTGATTGGCGAATAGCGTCTTTCCTGGGCGGCACCGGCTTATTGATAGTTATCAGTGTCTCGCTGGATATGGTGCAGAAAATCGAGGCTAACCTCCTGATGCGCAGCTATGACGGTTTTAGCGAAACCGGCAGAATTAAAGGAGCCTATGCGTGAGGATAGTTTTGTTGGGTGCTCCAGGAGCGGGCAAAGGAACGCAATGTAAGCGAATTGTTGAAAAATATGGTCTGCTCCATTTGTCTAGCGGGGACATCTTACGACAAGAAAGGGCCGCAGGGACCAAACTGGGTAGGTGTGCCCAGGGTTATATGGATTCAGGTGAACTTGTGCCGGATGAAGTAATAGTTGAAATGATGGCTGCTGCGATTAAAAAGACGCCGCAGAGCGGTTTCGTGCTGGATGGTTTTCCGAGGACCGTTAATCAGGCCGAGCGGCTTGACAAGTCGCTGGCGGGTAACGGCAAAAAAATAGACGCTGTTTTGAACTTGGATGTGGATGACAGGATAGTGGCCGAGCGATTGACCGGCAGAAGAAGCTGTCCTAAATGTGGTGCGGTTTATCACATTGAAAACCTAAGGCCGAGGGTCGAAGGAATATGTGATAACGATGGCGCCACGCTCGTTCAAAGGCCGGATGACGGTATTGAAGTGGTTGCGAATCGGCTTAAGACATACCATCGGCAGACAGAACCGGTGGTGGATTATTATAGAAAGAACAATACTGTTTGTGATATTGATGCTAACAAAGACGCTGATGAGGTTACCGCTTTATTGTTCGAGAATTTGGATACTCTCGCCAAAGGGCGAAGAAATTAAATGGCTATAACGCTGCGTAGCCGAAGAGAAATTGAGTTGATTCGTAAAGCAGGTGCTGTTGTAGCCGGTGTTCTTTCAAAATTACAAGAGGTTGCGAAACCGGGAGTAACTACCGGCTGGCTGGACGGCATAGCTTCGCAAATCACAGCACAAGCCGGGGCGGTGGCTTTGTTTAAGGGCGTTCGCAGTCCTTATGCTCGCGTTCCGTTTCCGGGAGCGATTTGTGCCTCGATAAATGAGCAGGTCGTCCATGGAATTCCTTCCGGGACTGTTATGCTTAAAGATGGTGATATCCTCAGCATTGATTTTGGCGCCAGACTCGATGGCTATTGTGGAGATGCTGCTGTTACGGTCGCTGTCGGCCGGATTTCTGAGGAGAAACGCCGGCTTATAGATGTGACCAAGCATCTTCTCGATATCGCAATAGCTCAAGCGAAACCGGGCGTCAAATGGAGCAAGATAGCCGCCGAAATGCAGAGTTATGCTGAGTCGGCTGGCTTTTCGATAGTAAAGGATTTTGTTGGACACGGAATTGGTAAAAAGATGCACGAAGAGCCGAGAGTCCCAAACTTTGTCAGTGATGAGCTGCTCAGTTGTGATATTATTCTGACCGAGGGTATGGTCTTGGCGGTGGAGCCGATGGTTAATGCCGGCACCAGTGATGTGCGAACACTGAAAGATGGATGGGTAGTGGTAACAAAGGATGGAAAATGCTCGGCTCATTTTGAGCATACAATTGCAATAGTGAAAAATGGTTGTGAAGTGCTGACTATAAAGTAGTGAAAGCAGAATAGCTCAAAGCGAAAAGCTATGGCAGGAAAGGGCACAATAAGATTGCAGGCCACAGTGATTGATGCGTTGCCGAATGCGATGTTTACAGTGGAATTGGAAAACGGCCACAGGATTTTGGCGCATGTTTCAGGTAAAATGCGGATGCATTTTATTCGGATTTTGCCGGGCGATACCATTACGGTTGAAATGTCACCCTATGATTTGAATAGAGGCCGAATAGTTCTGCGAAATTGAGAAAGGCATCTTAAATGAGATACACAATACAAAATACGGAAGTAGATTGCGAAAAATGAAAGTTAGAAGTTCTGTAAAACGTATATGTGAAAATTGTAAGATTGTTCGTCGCAGAGGCGTTGTGCGGGTGATTTGTACTAACCCAAGACACAAACAGCGACAAGGTTAATTGTATCGTCAGGCCGGATACGAAAAGGAGCTGATATGCCCCGTATAGTAGGTGTTGATATTCCTAATGACAAATCTATATGGATTTCGTTGACTTATGTTCACGGTATAGGTCGGCATACTTCGGAAATGATTTTGAAGGAGGCCAAGATTGAAAAAAGCACCAAGGCCGGCAAACTCAGCGAAGACGAGCTTAGCAGAATAACTCAGATTATTGACCACAATTACATCGTGGGAGGTCAGCTTCGCAGACAGGTCGCTCAAAATATCGCCCGATTGCGCGATATAGGCTGTTACAGAGGCATTCGCCATAGAAAAGGTTTGCCTGTTCGGGGCCAGCGTACTCGGAGTAATGCACGATCTCGCAAGGGCCCCAGAAAGACGGTGGCGGGCAAGAAAGGTGTGAAGGAACAGCGATAAAAGCTCAATTTCGCTGCTTGAAAATGATAGTTTTGTTATTTGAGGATTTTTCTAATAATGCCAACGACTGCAAAGCGAAAAGTCAGGAAAAATGTCGTCAGGGCCATAGTGCACATAAAGGCGACATTTAATAATACGTTGATTACGATTACAGACCCTGATGGTGACACAATTTGCTCGGGTTCAGCGGGTTGTGTTGGTTTCAAGGGCTCGCGCAAAAGTACCCCTTTTGCTGCACAGCAGGCTGCGCAACGTTGCGCCAATGCTGCTATGCGTAACGGTGTGCGCGAGATTGAAATTAAAGTCAAAGGGCCTGGTTCGGGTCGTGAATCTGCCATCTCGGCTCTGCAGCAGGTTGGATTGCGCATCGCATCTATAGAGGATGTTACACCGCTTCCGCATAATGGTTGTCGACCACCGAAGCGAAGACGAGTATAGGCTTGGTAATTGGTTAAATGGCAATTGGTAACTGACTAAATAATCACCAATTACCAGTTATCAATATTTTGGAGATAAAGAATGGGACGTTATCTTGGTTCATCTTGTAAGTATTGTCGTCGTGAGGCAATGAAGCTGATGCTCAAGGGCATCAGATGTGAGACGGCCAAGTGCCCGGTCGAGAAAAAACAGCGCAATTTAAGTCCTGGTATGCACGGTTGGCGCAGAGGCAGAGCAAGCGAATATGGTGTTCGGTTGCGTGAAAAGCAAAAAGTCAAAAGGTATTACGGCCTTCTGGAGCGACAGTTTATGAGATATTTCCACGAAGCTGAGCGGATGAAGGGTAATACCGGTGAAATTCTGCTGCAATTGTTGGAAAGACGTTTGGATAATGTGCTGTATAAGTTGAATTTTGCGCCGTCACGCAAGGCTGCCAGACAACTGATTACACACGGCTATATTTATGTGAAAGGACGCAAAGTTAATATCGGCGATTATATTATAAAAGTCGGCGACAAGATAACGGTCAAGGATTCCGAAAAAAGCAAAAAGAAAATAAAAGAACAATTGGCAAGTAACCCAAACTTTACCACACAGAGCTGGTTGCAGTTAGATAGTGAAAAGCCCGAAGCTACCGTTGTTGCACTACCCACCAGAGACGATGTTCAGATTCCTGTTCAGGAGCAGCTGATTGTGGAGTTCTGTTCAAGATAACTCTTGGAAATGGTTACCAGGCATCGGGTAAGGTGCTTGAAGCCGGATTGATTATTTTTGATTTTAGATTTGCTGGTCGATAGTGAATTGTTAATAGACGTTAAGGAGGTATGTATGCGAGTTACATGGCGTGGTTTGGAGCTACCGACTCATGTTGAACGAGATACAGCAGTGTCAAGCGATAAGTATGGCCGATTCTTCATCGAGCCTTTCGAACGTGGTTTTGGCACCACTGTCGGTAACAGCTTAAGACGCGTATTACTTTCTTCCTTGGAAGGTAGTGCTGTAACATCCATTAAAGTGGCCGGTGCCAACCATGAATTTACCTCAATGGAGGGCGTGATGGAGGATGTTACCGAGATAGTTTTGAATGTCAAGAATCTTGTTGTTCGGCTGCAGGGTGAAGGTCCAAAGGTAATGAAGGTTTCGGCAAACACAGCCGGAGTTGTAACGGCAGCCAATATAGTTGCAGACCCGGCTATAGAAGTGATAAACAAAGATGCGGTGTTGGCCACTTTGACCGAAGATGTGAATTTTGAAATGGAAATGGTAGTTGAGAAAGGCCGTGGTTATTTACCGGCTTCGGAACGAATCGCCGCCGCAGATAGATTTGAACAGGAAATCGGCAGAATATTGATAGATGCGCTATACTCACCGGTTACAAGAGTTCGCTACACAACCGAAGATACCCGTGTGGGCCAGCGAACCAATTATGACAAGCTGATTCTGGAAATTTGGACAAATGGAACAATTACTCCGGATATGGCGCTGGTAGAGGCCGCCAAGATATTGCGTAAGCACATCAATCCATTCGTGCAGTATTTCGAGCTTGGTGAGGAAACCGTTGTCGAGCAAATCGCTCCGGATGAAGTGTCGGAAAAAACGGTGGATGAGGAATTAACCAAAAAACTAAGTATTCCTATTCAGGAATTGGAGTTATCAGTGAGGGTTAGCAACTGTCTTGAGTCAATAAAGGTCGGAACAGTCGGCCAATTGGCGAAGCTGACAGAAGCTGATTTGCTGAAAGTTCGCAGTTTCGGTAAAACGAGTTTGCGGGAGGTCAAAAGAAAACTTGCGGATATCGGTTTGTCTTTGGGAATGACAGGTGTAAATGATTAGTTTAGGCGGTTTAGTTTAATAACAATTACAGATGGTAGTAACGGGTAAGAGGGATTTGAGCGTATGCGTCATAGAATAGCAGGGCGTCAGTTAAATCGAACAAGCGAGCATCGTTTGGCTATGCGCCGAAATCTGGTTGCTTCACTCATCCAGCACGAAACGATTTCAACAACACCCGAAAAAGCCAAAGAGGTAAAGGCCTTTGCTGAAAAGTTGGTTACACTGGCTAAGAAAGGTACATTGTCTGCCAGACGTCGAGCCATTGCGCTACTCGGCAATCGTGATATTATAGCTTATGAAGATGACAAAGCTGTCAGGAAGGGCACGATAATCGGAAAATTGTTCAGTGAGCTTGGCCCTCGATACCTTGACAGACCGGGCGGTTATACGAGAATTATCCGCTTGTCTCTGAGAAGGTTGGGTGATAACAGCCGGCTTGTCTTGTTGCAGCTCGTAGGCCAGGACAAGAGCACAAAAAAACAAACCAAAGCTGCTGCCAAAAAAGCCGCTCGTAAAAAGGCTAAAAAAGAAACTGTTGAAGTTGAAGAGACCGCCGAAGCCAAAAGTGGGGCGGATGAATCCGGCAAACAGCAGTAACTCATTATTTAGACTATGGGCATAGAATGAGTGTGAATGGTTGTGTATTTTGTAAAATGGTGGCTGGACAGATTCCGGTTACGAAAATTTATGAAGACGATGTTGTTCTTTCTTTTCTGGATATTGGCCCCCTAAGTGATGGCCACACTTTGGTAATTCCTAAGCAGCACTTTGAAAAATTACATCAGTGTCCTGCTGAGATTTTAAGCTGGCTTGCTTCACGTCTCGGCAACATCGCCGCAGCCGTAGCGGGTGCGATGAATTCTGACGGCTATAACGTTCTGTGCAATAACGGCAGGGCGGCCGGCCAGCTTGTCGAGCATTTGCACTTTCATATAATTCCTCGTAATACCGGCGACGGCGTTTTTGACCGCTGGCCGGCTTATAAATACGAAAAAGGGAAAATTGAGCAAATCGCCGTTAAAATACGTGAAAATTTATAATTTCACCTTGGCCTCTTGATAAAAAACGCTCTTTACGTTATTTTATATTTGCTACGAGATACGAGCGACGAGAGACGAGTCACGAACGAATGACCGCGGGGTAGAGCAGTCTGGTAGCTCGTCGGGCCCATAACCCGGAGGTCGCAGGTTCGAATCCTGCCCCCGCTATTTTGTTAAGTCTTTAAAAAGAAGTCACTTACGAAGGACTATCTTTCTGCCGAGAATCCCAGATTTTCCTGTTTAGGCTTGTCCTACGCTTGTCCAGGCGTGTCGGTAATGTCGGTGAAAAGCCGGCTGGTTTGGTCCAAAAGGGGATTTTCGCCTTTGACCTCCGGGTAAATCCCTGATTCACACCAGTTTCGGGAAAACTAATACGTCAAAACCGCAACTGGAACAAGGCACGTTGGATAGGTATCTTGCTTTTTGCCCATCGAAATGACGTGCAACAAAAACCCGACAAACTGCTTTTTAAGTGATTATTCCAAAACCTGCGTCTTGGTGATATCTTCCAACTAATTTTCCTCAGGACTGGCCCACAAAATCATAGCTGAAAAGATTAAGCGTTTTTTCGCTTGTATGCATTAGCCGCAGCTTATATTGTGTGCCCCAAAAATGCTTCTCGTGGAGTTTTAAAAGGCAAATTAACTGCATTTTTCTAATGTAATTGGATGTGGTTAGCCGTATGTATTAAATGAGTATCGTCCGAGATAATCCTTAAGCATAACAAAGTGTACGCACAGCTAAGGTCTTCCGCAGGTCGGCAGAACAGAAAATGGATTTCTTAAAAAGAACGCGAAGCGGGTGTGCAAGAAAGCCAATCCATTTGGCAATAGCTGTGATGCTGTTCTTACAAGTAGGTATTTTCACAGGTACTGCCGGAGCAGAAGCGAAAACCCAGTATGCACATTCAGTTCCTCCTGAGGATACCAGTACAAGATTCCTTGTTAAGGAAATCAAAATAAGCGGCAATACTTTGGTATCAACAGCTGCGCTATTGGAAAATCTACCCGCGGTCTATACCGTTTCTGTACAAAGGGAAGGGACAACTGTCAAGAAAGTCTACGACTTTCGAGTTTTGCACGAAATAATTCTTGAACCAGGCCAAGAACGCGAAGTTTCTAAGGAAACCATTGATGGTCTAACCCGGTATTTGCTGTCGGTGTACCGGGAGAAAGGTTATGCAGGCATTTATGTTTACGTTCCGGCAAAAGCAGTTAAGGGGGTTGCCGAACTGGAAGATGGAATTCTGCCAATAGAGGTTCTTGAGGGTAAAGTAGCAAAAGTCACAATTGATAGATATGACTTTAACCGTCAGGAAGTGGAAAAGGAGGTATTGAAAAGCTCTGTGCTAAAATCCTGGTCGCCGGTAAAAGAGGGCCAGGTTATAAGGAAGAAAGAGTTGGATGACTTTGTAAGACTACTTAACCTCAATTCTGACAGGTATGTCTCTGCAGTCATTTCAAAAGGTGACAAGCCGGACACTCTTAATTTGGGCTACGATGTTTATGAGGCAAATCCCTGGCATTGGTACGTCCAACTTGATAACTCCGGTACCGACAAATGCCAATGGAATCCGCGGGTGGGTGTTGTAAATACTAATCTAACGGGTAGGGATGACAGGTTTTCATTTATGTATCAGGCACCGCTGGATAGGGCTGAAGAGAACTATTTATTGTATGGTAATTATGAGTTTCCGTTCCTTACACCAAGGTTGCGTTTGGGGGTTTACGCTGGTTACAGCGGATTTAAAATAGCTCCGGAGATAGGCGGAGGTATAAACTTCCTCGGCAACGGTTCATTTTATGGCGGCACCTTGCGCTACAATGTTCTACAAGTGAATGATTGGTTCTTTGATTTCCTCGGGTCCTTAGGCCACGAAAGCAGTAAGGTTACACCTTCATTGGGCATAGAGGCTGATGTTGATACGGATTTGTTTGGAATTGGGGGCGAGGTGCATCGTTCCGATAATATGTCCAGCACATCTGTTTCCTTTAATAGAACTCAAAGTTTTAATGCTTCCAGCAAAGAGGATTTTGCAAACGCAAGATGGGATACCAACCCTGATTTCGCTATATACACATTATCAGCTTCGCACAAGCAGTTTCTCGACAAATCGCAAATTCATGAGTTAAGCGGCTCTTTCAGGGGTATAACCTCAAATCATAGATTGGTTCCTGCAAACATGACTACCTTCGGCGGCTTATATTCTGTAAGAGGCTACAAAGAAGATGAAATTGTTGCGGATGGCGGTATACTCGCTTCCCTTCAATATAGATTTGATTTAACAAAGTATTTGGAAAAAGGCGCACCAGCGGGTGCCAAAGAAAAACAGCCGAGTTTTAAAAAGAAAGCTTGGCCTCCGGATGTATCCCTCCTGACTTTTATCGACTATGGGCGGGCAGAAATAAAAGACCCTGTCCCAGGTGAAGTAAAAGCTCAGGAGCTGCTTGGTACCGGCGTAGGTACCGCCGTTGAGTTAGGCAATAATGCTTATGGCGCAATATATTATTCCTGGCCTTTGCGGAGTACTGAGTTGACTAAAGCAGGCGAGGGGCGTTGGAACTTTAATTTTATCTATCGATTTTAAGTTCGTGTGGTACACCGCTGGCCCTGTGGCCCTTGCCTTTTTACCCACCTGCCAGCCTTAAATTTCCTGTTAGCTGGCCCGATTCCACAAAAACTACTTCAGCACATCAGCCATTTCCATAGCTGTAAGTGCTGCATCTGCAAAGACAAGCATGTTTTTGGCTAACAGGTATTCTTCACCCACCGCCTTCACATTATAAGACTATCACCGAGTATTTCCCAGGAAAAGAACAGTTTCCTACTCTTGGTTGGTGTCAAGCCCGGTCCGCCCCATCAATATAACTATTGCAAATAAAAGATGTTACAGTTACCGAGACCGGCGAAATTTTTGCTCTCCCCAAAAACACTGATATCCGTAAGAATCCGCTAACTGTGGCGTGTTTTATCCCCGAAAGACTATTGGTTGTCTTTATTGATGTCTAACTTAAATCGTAACAACCAGTTAGAAAGAAAGGGGGCAACAGTATTAAATAGGGGAAATTTGGGATAATGGATTTTAAAAGCCAGACAAAAAAAGTGTTAAGCAGACAAATCAGCGTTTTTTTGGCAATATCCTGTCTGATATTTAATTCCCATATACGGGCTGCTTTAGCAGGACCTAAAGGTGCACAGGTCATAAACGGTCAAGTCGGGTTCCAGCAAAGTGGCTGCAACACCACCATCACTGCCTCCGACAAAGCAATAATAAACTATAGTAGCTTTGACATTGCGCAGCCGGAAACCGTCAGGTTTGTCCAACCCAGTTCCAATGCTTCAGTGCTAAATAGGATACTGTCGGCAAATCCGACGAATATTAACGGCACTCTCTTGGCTAATGGCAGGGTTTTCTTCGTTAATCCAGCAGGTGTTTACATAGGCAACGGGGCTCGGATTAATGTTGCCCAGCTGGTTGCTTCATCCCTCAACATATCAAACTCCGATTTTATAAATGGACAATATAATTTTGCCGGTGGTACCGGCTCCGTAATAAACAGCGGAGACATTACCGCGGAAAAGGTTTACCTTATTGGTAAGCAAGTTGCTAACTATGGCAACATAAGCTGTCCCGCCGGCTACGTAGTGATGGCATCAGGAGACAGAGTATTCCTCGGCGAGGTTGGCAGTGATGTCGTGGTCGAAATAGATGTACCATCATTGCCCGAGCCAGTAGGAGTTGGTCCGATCGAGGGTTGTGGCGTTCTCAACGAAGGTACTGTTGAAGTTGGCAATGGCACAATAGTTCTGGCTGCGGCGGGTGATATTTATTCGCAGGCAATCTCAAATGTCGGCACTCTGTCAGCTTCGTCTGATATAGGCGATGCCGGCCATGTAAAACTCATTGCGACCGATGGCACAGTTATTAATAGCGGCTCTATCGAAGCAAAAAGCAGCTTCGGAACTGGCGGAACTGTGCAGATGCTTGGTGACAAAGTTGGTCTGTTTGGTGCTGGCCAGATAGATGTCTCTGGCTCTAACGGTGGCGGAACGGTACTTGTTGGTGGTGATTATAAGGGCAGGGGAGATGTCCCCACCGCCTCACGAACTTACGTGAGCTCGGATTCCACTATTAAAGCAGACGCTGTAGAAAACGGCGACGGTGGTAAGGTCATCGTTTGGGCTGATGAGACTACCCGCTTTTACGGTGATGTCAGCGCCCGAGGGGGAGCTAAGGGCGGCAATGGCGGCTTTGTTGAGATTTCAGGCAAAAACAATTTGGGTTTCTATGGATACGTCGATACCTTCGCACCTAAGGGCAATATCGGAACGTTACTTATGGACCCGACCGACCTGTCTATCATAAACGGGGCTGGCCCCGGCAGTCTTGATGGTTCATTGCCTGATGTTTTGTTTGCTGAGGGAGGTTTAGCCGAGACAGTTGCCGAAACAGCTCTTGAGGCATTAAATTCTAATATAATTCTCCAGGCCACTCACGACATAATTTTAAATAACCTTTCCGATGATAATCTCAACCTATCTAAGTTGGATACAGAGTCCCTTGTTATGCAAGCTGGTAACAATATTACTTTCAGCGCCGGCTCTGGCGATAAGATTACCACCGCAGGAGGCGCCATACACCTTGAGGCTGATTCGCCGCACTCGGCCGTTGGAGGTGGTGATGGAACGGGTACTCTTACTTTAGGTTCTCTTACCTCTAATGGCGGTGATATTACCCTGATTGGAGCCGATTTTATTCTTAAAAACAATATCAACGCTGGCAACGGTAACATTACTATCGGTCCAAGCACAAACACTGCACTGATATTGGGTAGCAGCGGACAATTGACGAATACCGAAATCAACCGTTTTATTTCGAACGGAATCTTAAACATTGGTGAAGTAACAACAAAAGGTACCGATGGTGCAGGTACTGGTGCAGTTACACGGACGGCATCCTCTATCACGGTTGCTTCTAGCACAACCCCCGCTAATGTGAGCACGCTTCACCTCAAGAGTGGCGGTACGGTGACAGGCAGTTCGGCCTTGAGCAATAGTAATATTGCAATAGAGGCGGCGGGAGATGTAATGATGACAAGTTCGAGTAATAATGCAAATACACTTGCAATATACACCTCAACAGGCAATGTCCAGTGGGACAATGTTGGTAGCTTCAGTGTAGGTACGGTTGACGGTGTTGCCGGCGTAAGCACAGACAATGGTACTCTGAAGCTGACGGCACGTACAGGTAATCTTACCGTGAAGGACACTGCAGCGGCCCACGACGTTAAGGCAACGGGTGAACTAACGCTGCAGTGTTACGCGGACGAGGGGAAGCTCACGATAGAGGCGGGGGCTGACGTGGGATCGACCGGTGGTACTAACTACTACAAAGCAGACAAGATGGACATAGCCGGTACGATAACAGCAACTGGTCAGAGGGTTACGATAAGGGACGAGTACGGAGGAGACACTGACCCAGTTGATCTTGGTTCTACCGTCGATACGACAGCTAACACACTGGAACTGTCAAATACGGAGTTAAACCACATCACGGCGGCGGAATTAAGATTTGGCGATTTCGATACAGAACCGCCGATCACACCCAAGGCGGGGGCGATCACTATCAGTGCTGACATAAGTCCGGCTAATATTACCGATACACTCCGTTTGAATAGTGACTCGACGGTTACAATCAACGGTAAGATAGACACTCAAACAGCTGGCCATGGCTGTGCTGTAATAATAACAAACACCGGGCTTCTGAAAATTGCACCCGGTGCTGATATGACTTTAGACGGTGCATTTACGCAGAATGGAGCCGGAGCGGTTCAGACTGCCGGTGATATTACGACAACAGGTGATGCGATTAATTTCTTGAGTGCTGTTACTTTAACAGATAGTCATTCAGTCGCCCTTAGTACCGGCGCAGGTGCAGGAGATATCACCTTCCAGAATACCCTGAATGGCACGACCGACTTCGCCGAGGGCCTGAGTTTAACGGCAGGTACCGGCAATATAGATTTCGATGGTATCGTGGGCGGCACTAAGGCCTTGGGTAATGTAACGATCAATAGCGCTGATGATGTTCAAATACAAGCCGCATTTAATGCTAACAATATGGTGATTACAGATTCCGACACTACCATCAATATAGATGATGATGTTACCGCAGCGGCAGACATTGAATTGAGCAACAACACGGATGTGGCAGATGGCGTGACACTTACAGCTGGTAATGACTTAAAGTTAGCTGCGGGCAAGACCGTGACCGGCGAGGGTGATTTGACGTTAGTGGCAATCGCTGGAGGAATAACCGAGAAAGCCGGTGATGATGGTAAATTCCAGATTAATATGGCGGCTGATAATAAAACTCTCACACTCACCCAGAATGATGCCTTAGACACGGCCGACTTTTTAGTAACAAACGACGAAGACACATATCTTGTTGCCGCCAGTACAGGAGGCACGATAATATCAACAGCAGCGGGAGCTTGGGAATCAATAACAGCTAATGCTTCTGGGAATTTAACACTTACGAACTTGAACAATAATGACACAATTACAATTGGTAACCTGACTTCCGGCGGAGAGATTTGGGTCCAGAGTATAGCGGACTTGACTGCGCCGGCTGGTGTAACTATTACAGCCAATGGAGCATACAGCGATGCTGCTGACGACCGTGCCGGAGTTAAATTTGCTAATAATGGTGACCCGATTGATGTTGCGATTTATCTGGGCAGCTACGATTTCACAACTCAGACTGGAGGTAATGTTACGGTTAATTCTGCCGTTTCGATGACTAATAATGGCACAATGGTTATTGACGCATATGATACAGTCAATACTTTTGGAAGTGGTTTTACAAGTTCTGCTCCCTGGAGCAATGCGACAAACAGATTAGAGGTAGTTTCGCGAATATCACAATCCTTGGACGATGTTGTAGGTAATCACAGGCTCCCCTATGCTAAGGAGGCTAGTGGAAACGTGTGTCCATCTTGGTTCGGAAGCAAAAAATATGTATTGCGGGGTAAGAAGCCATTAGCAGAAGTTTTTATTGCGGTGGGTGCCGATTCCATTCCTACTGTTCCGCCGATAGCTTTTAGCCTGGGAAGTCGTGACAAAGTAACATGGCCTGATATTGATAGCGATATTGATATGGGAGCGCTGCTGCAGTGGTTGGCCGAGGAACTTGGAGAAGAAACCATCCAAGTGTACTGGGAAGACGCCTACCTGTACTCCACAGATTTACAGCCGTATGAAGTTGCTGCAAGGCTTATGAACCTCACGGCAATTCTCAAAGATACTAACCCTAGACTTTCAGCTCTGGCTGCCGTAGTCGGCGAATTCATCAAGAAACCACCACCATCCGAAGAGCAAATGGCCTCACTCAAATCAGCGCTGCTGCAGCACCGTGGCGATGGCACCAACTATGATAAAGCCGGAGAATGGCTCGATGCTCTGGCCACATATGTGAGCATTCTCAATACCGGCCTCGGTTGGTCTTCTGAGAGGTCTATTGGATTTGTTATGAGCAAATACGGCTCTGAGTTAGATAGGATGAGTGCTGTGTCCATTGAGAGGTATCTCCGCGATCACTTAGCAGCTAATAATGAACAATATTCAAAATAGTCTACTTGATGAGGGATGGTTTCGATTATCTCCCGTTTTGCTTTGGGTAGAAAAACAGACAAAGAAACAGGTTAATCCGAATCTTGAATTTGCAACAGAATTTGCAACAGAGATGTACGGTTGGGCTACTGTTACGCTTCGGTTGCGCTTCGGCCAGCATCATAAGTTTTTATTTGGCAGTTGTTAATCATTTATTGACAAACACTTACAAAACCACCAATCGAGCCCATAACCCGGAGGTCGCAGGTTCGAATCCTGCCCCCGCTATTGGCCGTGTCACACCGCCTTCGGGCTCTTCCGAGGGCGGTGTTTCTTTTCTGGTCACCGTCCCATCAGTCTTCAGAACCATCGGGCCGACGAATTGCTCAATGAAGTCTCGCAGTTTCGTCGTTGTGGTGGCCGAAGCCGGGTTCTCGCGAGCCTCAGCCGTTATAATATGCTTGCACATACAACCTTGCAGATGGACGGGGGAAAACATAATATAAGAAGATGGAAAATAATAATAGCGACCCGTTGCTGACTTCTCGTCCCACCCGCGTTCGCTACTGGGTCATAGTATTTGCCGTTCTGCTATCTGTAGTTACATACATCGACCGCGTTTGCATCTCGCAGGCAGCCCCGGCGATACGCTTAGACCTCGGCTTTACCAAGGAGCAGATGGGCTGGGCGTTTTCCGCCTTTTTCTGGGCGTACGCCCTGTTTGAGATTCCCAGCGGCTGGCTGGGCGACCGCATCGGCGCACGCAAGGTCCTGATGCGGATTGTTGCCTGGTGGTCGTTCTTCACTGCCGCCACCGGCTGGGTCTTTAACCTCCCGTCTTTACTGGTTACACGCGCTATGTTCGGCGCGGGTGAAGCGGGATGTTATCCAAACCTGACCAAGGCGTTTACAACCTGGCTGCCTCAGCCGGAGCGAGTTCGTGCACAGGGCTGGATGTGGCTAAGCTCCCGCTGGGGAGGCGCCTTCACGCCGATATTGGTGGCGATGATTTTGCAGCACATCTCCTGGCGGCATACCTTCGGCCTGTTCGGCCTGCTGGGCGTAATCTGGGCCGTCTTTTTTTACATCTGGTACAGGGACAACCCACGCGAAATAAAAGGCATTAACGACGCGGAGATGGCGATACTGCCCCGCCAGCAGGACGTGATTCTCGGGCACGGCAAAATCCCTTGGTCGAAAATCCTCGAATCAAAAACCGTCTGGCTGCTCTGGCTGCAATTCGCCTGCCTGAACTTCGGGGCGGTTTTTTATATTACCTGGTTGCCTACTTATCTGCGAGAAGGACGCGGGATGGATATCACCTATGGTGCGTTATTAGCGGGGTTCCCTTTGTTTTTTGGCGGGCTTGGGTCTCTGTTTTGCGGCTACATATCCGCTCCTGTATCACGATTGCTCGGCAGCACGCTGGCTGCCCGCCGGCTCCTTGCGGGAATGGGGTTCTTCGGTGCCGCCTCCTGCCTGGTGCTATCAACTTTTATACCCAACCCCTGGCTTGCGATGCTGGTTATGGGTTTTGCAAGTTTCTGCAACGACCTGGTTATGCCGACAAGCTGGGGCGTCTGTATGGATATCGGCGAGAAATTCGCGGGAGCGCTGTCCGGCAGTATGAATATGATGGGTAACTTCGGCGGGGGCCTTGCCGCCATCGCCATCGGTTATATCCTCGCATGGTCAAACAATAACTGGAACACTGCTCTCTATGTCGCCGCCGCAGCGTATTTCCTCGGCACTTTCTGCTGGCTGGTCATCGACCCTGTGACCCCCATCGAACAGCAATCTTAATCTGCTTCGCTGTTCCTTTTCCATCCCATTATACTGCAAACCTGTCGTTGACACTTTTGTCTCCTGAAGGTAGCATAACGGGCTGGAATCTGTTGGAGTATTGAAAAATGGTTAATGTAACTTTGATTACCGGTGACGGAGTCGGCCCGGAAATTGCAGAAGCTGCCCGCAGATGCATTGATGCCACAGGTGCTGCAATAAACTGGGAAATCGCCGAGGCCGGCTCAGATATAATGGAACGGCAGGGGACCCCTCTGCCGGATACCACTGTCGAATCAATCAAAAAAAATGGCGTTGCGTTGAAAGCGCCTGTCACTACACCGGTCGGAAAAGGCTTTAGAAGTATAAATGTGCATCTGCGCCAGATGCTTGATTTGTATGCCTGTCTGCGACCGGCTAAAAGCTATAAAGGCGTGCGAAGCAGATACTCGGATATAGACCTTGTTGTAGTAAGGGAGAACACCGAAGACCTTTATGCGGGCATCGAATTTCAAAAAGGAAAAGACGATACCACCGAGCTTATAAATTGGTTAAATAAACACAGCGGCCGAAAGATAACTACAGATTCCGGCATAAGCATAAAGCCGATTTCAGTTAGGGCCACGAAACGTATAGTTCGCTTCGCATTTGATTACGCACGCAAAATGGGGCGCAAAAAGGTAACATCCGTTCACAAAGCCAATATTATGAAATTCTCAGATGGTTTATGGCTTGAGGTAAGTCGGGACGTCGCCAAGCGATATCCTGATATCGAATTCGAAGACCGTATTGTTGACAATATGTGTATGCAGTTAATTCAAAAGCCCGAACTTTATGACGTCATTGTGCTGCCGAATCTTTATGGCGATATAATAAGTGATTTGTGCGCCGGCTTGGTCGGCGGACTTGGCGTGGCGCCGGGTGCAAACATCGGTGACAAGACAGCCATCTTTGAGGCGACCCACGGCAGCGCACCAAAATACAAAGGCCAGAACAAGGTCAATCCCACCGCACTGATACTCAGTGGCGTAATGATGTTAAGACATATAGGCGAAACAAAAGAAGCAGACAAACTCGAAAAAGCAGTCGCCGCCGTAATCGCCGAGGGCAAAAACGTAACATACGATATGAAAGCCGACCCCAGCGACCCAACTGCCGTCGGCACAAACGAAATGGCCGATGCCATTATCGAAAAGATAAAAAGCAAATCGTGAATCCAGCTACGAATCACGGAATATGAACCAGCAAGCTCATCGTAACCTGATTTCCGGCAAAAGTACTGGCTTGGCCGCAGCACTTTTGCATTTATTTATGGGAGCCGGTGCTGCAGGTTATTTGCTTGTCGTCAGATTTCGCGACTTTTTATATTCAAAACAGTGGCTGAAAATACATACCGCTGATGTGCCGGTTATAAGTATTGGCAACATCACAACCGGCGGAACCGGTAAAACCCCGCTGGTAATATGGCTTTGCAAATTTCTGCAGCAAAAAGAAATTCAGTGCGCTGTTTTAACCAGAGGTTATAAAACGCATAGTAAAAAACGAGCGACGAGCGACGAGCGACGAGCGACGATAGATGAGCCGGCAATTCTCGCTGAAAACTGCCCACAGGCCAAAGTGATTGTAAATCCCAACCGTGCTGAAGCTGCAGCCGAAGCTGTTGATAAGTTCGGTGCAAAGGTGCTGATTATGGACGACGGCTTTCAACATCGCAGATTGGCGAGAGACCTTGACATCGTAACAATTGATGCAACTTGTTCCTTTGGCTACGAGAAATTACTGCCCGCAGGTCTGCTGAGAGAGCCTGTCGCTTCTCTCAAACGTGCCGATGCGGCTGTCTTAACCAGATGTGACCAGGTTTCGGAATCCAAATTATGCCGAATTGAAAAGAGACTGCAACTAATCAATCCGGATATGGTAATTGCAAAGTCGATACATAACCCAATCTGTGCAAAAACCATGACCGGCGAAAAAATCACCATCGAACAGCTAAAGGACAAAAAGATATTTGCCTTTTGCGGAATAGGCAATCCGGATGCCTTTTTAAACACAGTCAGGAACACCGGCGCTAATCTGGTCGGCTCAAAGATTTATAATGACCATTATCACTACACCGACGCCGATTTCGATGATATTCACAATCGAGCTAATCGTTTAGAAGCAGATTTGATACTGTCAACGCAGAAAGACCACACGCACTACGCAATACGCAACACGCGATACGGGATACCTTTCGCATATTTGGCGGTTGAGATAAAATTCCTCACCGGAGAGGATAAATTAAAACAGTTGATTAAAGACGCATTAGCGGGTAAAATTTACAAAAAGTATTGATAACCTGTGCTCTTATGTATGAAAAACTGCTAAAAACTGTAACGAATCTCGGCTCGCCGGAAGTTCTGGTCGTGGGCGACTTTATGCTCGACGTTTATATCTACGGCGATGCCTTAAGGATAAGTCCCGAAGCGCCGGTGCCTGTATTGAAAGTTACTAAAACCGAGTATAGCTGCGGCGGAGCAGGCTCTGTCGCTGCAGACCTTGCCGCATTGGGTGCTATACCCATTTGTCTCGGAGTTACTGGAAAAGACCGCAACGGTGAAATTCTCAGGAAAAAGTTGACGGAAGCCGGCGCTGATATCACTAACCTGCTTACATTAACCGACCGTCCTACCACCAGCAAACAAAGGCTGATAGGTCTGGCACAGCATCGTCATCAGCAGCAATTATTCAGGATGGATGAAGAGTCCACAGAAATGTTATCCGATGAGCAGTCCAAAAAGATTTTGCATGCTTACAAGGACAAATTGCAACAGGCCGACATTGTTTGTCTGCAGGATTACAATAAGGGTTTGCTGAGCTCATCGATTTGCAAACAAATGATACAACTGGCGGCACAGGCGAATAAAAAGGTTCTTGTGGACCCTTCGCTCACAGCAGACTATTCAAAATACACCGGCGCCACGCTCATTACGCCAAACAGGCACGAGACTTCAATGGCGGTTGGGTTCGAGATAAAAACCGCAGAGACGGCGGCCGGAGCAGCTCAGCTCCTTGCTGATAAATTTAAAATCGAGGTCGTAGTAATTACACTCGATAAGGAGGGTGCGTATCTTAGAACACAGGAAATAGATGAGCTTATACCCACCAGGCCTCGCAATGTTTATGATGTTACCGGTGCCGGTGATATGGTTTTAGCAACCCTTGCGATAGCTTTGGCCGCTGGTTGTGATTATAAAACAGCCGTGCAGCTCTCGAATATAACAGGCGGCATCGAAGTAGAAAAATTCGGAGCTGCAACCGTGACTATCGACGAAATTATCAATGAAATCACAGGTAAAAACGATAAAGTCCGTCCGGTCAACTCTCTGATTAAGAAACTGGCTGAGCATCGAAAGCAAAATGCGATTATAGTTTTCACCAACGGCTGTTTTGATGTGGTGCATAGAGGGCATATCGAATTCCTGAAATTCTGCAAGCTGCATGGCGACATCGTTGTGGTGGGATTAAACAGCGACAGCTCGGTAAAGAAAATTAAAGGGCCGGACCGGCCGATTAACAACCGGAATGACAGAACCGCTGTCCTGGCTGCACTGGAAACGGTCGATTACATCACCGTTTTTGACGAGCCGGATCCTCTTAACCTAATCAAAAAAATAAAGCCGGATGTATTAGTCAAAGGGCAGGATTGGGCACAGAAGGGCGTCGTCGGTGCTGAATTTGTTGAATCTTATGGCGGCAAAGTCGTTCTTGCGCCGCTGGTTGAAGGCAAAAGCTCAACCGCAACAATCAAAAAAATCAGGTCTCTGGAAAGATAGCCCCGATGGATGAGGACGTAAGAAAGAAAATTATAGAAACGATAGAAGCACACAAGAAAACGATTACTGAGCTTGAAGCCGGTGGCATCGAAGCAGTCGCAGCCGCCGCAAAGATGATAACAAGAGCGTTAAAGCGAAACGGCCATCTTTATATTTGCGGCAACGGCGGCTCAGCAGCGGATGCTCAACACATAGCAAGCGAGCTTGTGGGCAGATTCGAACACGAACGCAAACCGCTAGCGGCGATTGCGCTGACGACCAATACATCAATAGTAACATCGGTTTCCAACGATTACGGATACGAAAATGTGTTCGCCAAACAGGTCGAAGCGCTCGTTAAAAAAGGCGATGTCCTCTGGGCCATTTCGACCAGCGGTGCATCAGCAAATGTCATTGCCGCCGCTGAATTGGCAAAGAAAAAAGGTGCTGCTGTGCTGGCCTTTACAGGCAGCAGTGATAGTAAACTCGAGCAGGTAGCTGACATCTGCTTTTGCGCCAACAGTAAATCAACGGCACGAAGTCAGGAAATCCATCAGCTCGGCTTTCATATAATTTGCGGACTCGTAGAAGACAATTTTTGCAAATAGTTAACCTAAAGATGTCTAACAAAGCGATATTCTTAGACCGTGACGATACTTTAATTGAAGACCCCGGCTATATCAGTCATCCCGACCAGGTAAAGCTGCTGGATGGTGTCGATAAGGCGCTTATCGAGCTCAAAGCTATGGGGTATAAGCTGATTGTTGTCTCGAATCAATCTGGTGTCGCGCGCGGAATTGTTTCTGAAGAAGCTATCGGTGAAATCCACAATCGGTTAAAACAGTTGCTGGCCGAAAAGGGAGCGCCTTTAGACAGGATTTACTATTGTCCCTATCATCCGGATGGCGTTATTGAAAAGTACCGTAAGGAAAGCGACTGGCGAAAGCCAAATCCGGGAATGCTGCTGGCTGCCGCCGATGAGATGGATATTGACCTTAGCCAATCCTGGATGATTGGCAACAGTAGCCGTGACATCAAGGCCGGTCTGCAGGCCGGCTGCAAAACTATATTAACAAATGACGCTTCGCATTATAAACAGCACAAGCCCGGTGAACCAAATCCGGATTATCGAGCTGTGAATATAAAGGAAGCGGTAAATATTATAAAAAAACATCATCGTTCACCCGGTGAAAACCCCGTTCAAAATCAGCCGGCCCAGGGTTCCTGTCTTGCGGACCCCTCAATCGTGGTTATGAACGAGGGACGAGCGACGAGAGACGAGCGACGAGAGAGTGTTTCTGCTAACAGGGCCGAACAGTTGCTCGATGGTATTCTGGAACAGCTTAAAGGTATGCGGCGGAACGATATGTTTGGTGAATTTTCCATAACGAGACTGATAGCCGGCATTTTGCAAATTACCGTCCTGCTTTGTCTGTTGATAAGTATATGGTTCCTGATGAGCCCAGCTAAACAGGATAATGCACTGCTGATTACGCTCGGCTTTGCTATGGTTCTCCAGGTGATGGCGCTGACCTTTTACATAATGCATGGGCGAAGATAGCAATGCGCGAGATATATCCCGCAGAGCGAGGTACCAGATGCAGGATGCGAAATATGAGATATTAGTCTGGCTTCCATCTCCTATGGGTGATGCAGTCCTTTGCACGCCGGCCCTGCGGGCCATTCGTCGGCATTTCAAATCCTCCCGGATTTCTTTCTTTGCCAACGAGGTTGTCCGAAAGATTTTGTCACCCAGCCGCTTTAACGATATATGGCTTCAGCAGCGCAGCAAAAATCCTTTTACGATTGCAAAAATGCTCAAGGAACATAACTTTACCCATGCTGTCCTTTTCAAAAATTCTTTTGCCTCCGCCTTGGCGGTTTTTTTAGCAAGGATACCGATGCGTATCGGCTATGCACGCGAAGGCCGTGGCTTTCTGCTCACCGAAAAACTTTATCCGCCAAAATCATCTGCTGTCAAATTCAAACCTTATTCTATGGTTGACTACTATCTTGCGATTCCATCTCTGCTCGGCGCCGACACCGCTGATGTTCGCCTCGAATTGTTCATCGACCCGCAAGAGGACAGGAAATTACGGGCCAAATTCCCGGAAATTGCCGAATCCAAAGGGCCGGTCGTTGTTATTGTTCCAGGCGGAGCATTTGGCCGGAGTAAATACTGGCTCAGTGAAAGATTCGCCCAAACGGCGGATTGGCTGATTTCTAATTATAATGCAACCGTTTTTATCTCCGTGTCACCCAATCCTGCTGAAAAGCAGATTGCCGGGAAAATTTGCGATTCGAGCAGGTTTGAGCTTATCAACTTAGCAGCCAGGCCTGTAAGTCCCGGCGAATTGAAATCGCTTTTTGCTGCTGCGGACTTGGTAATAAGCAATGATACAGGTCCACGACACATAGCCATAGCACTGCGGCGTAAGGTTATCAGTCTGTTCGGCCCAAACAACCCAGCCTGGACAGAAACCGGTTACAAAAATGAAATTCAAATAATTGGCGATGCGCCTTGTGCTCCTTGCGATAGGCCGACTTGCAAAAAGAGCGAACATTTATGTATGCAGGCAATCACTGTAGAAATGGTCTGTAATGCCGCAAAAAAATTGCTCGAAACCAATCAGAGACAGCCGGCTTTTAAAGCCGAGCAAAAATTTACAGAAATTTCAGAATCGTTCTTCTGCGACAAAGATTATAAAACCGGCCTTGGCGAATTAGGCTTAACCTCCATCAATGCTGTTTTTTCTTTTAACGCAACTCAGAACCTGACTAAGGATAATCTGCCTAAGCATCGCAGCCGCTTACGATTTGAAATAAATTCGCCTCCGGCTATGCTGTATTTGAAACGCTATGACTCGCCGCCAATCTTGGTCCAGCTTGGAAATTGGCTCTCGGCTCGCAGGCGGATAAGTTGTGGACTCTTCGACTTTGAGCCGACAACTAAACTTACAGCCGCAGGTATAAACACGCCGAAGATTATCTCTTACGGCGAGCAATGGGGTATATTTTTTGAGAAAAGAAGTTTTATAATTACCGAAAAAATCCCCGATGCCGAGTCGTTGGAGCGGAGATTGCCCGATTGTTTCAATGCCCCAGCTACAATTGAAAATTTGAAACTACGAAGAAATTTCATCGCTCGATTAGCTGCCTTTGTAAAAAAATTCCACGAAACGAAGTACTGTCATCGAGACCTCTACCTTTCTCATATATTCTACGGTGACGACGGCCGGTTTTACCTGATAGACCTGGCGCGCACCTTCAAGCCGGCCTTGTTTGTCGAGCGATTTCGGATAAAAGATATTGCGCAGCTTTTTTATTCAGCTCGGCGCAGATATTTTTCAGAAACGGACCGGTTACGTTTTTATCTTGGCTATACCGGTCACAACAGGCTAACAGGGAAGGACAAAGTGTTTATCCGTAAAGTAATAAATAAAACAAGGCGGATGGCACGACACGATGTAAGGCGTGGCAGAGCCGTCCCTTTTGCAAGCTAATAAGATTTATGTCTGTGGCAAACAAGAAAGTCGCGATGATAATAGAGCGGATAGATATCGCCCTCGGCGGAGCGGAGCGCTCCGTCTTTGAGCTGGCCGCCGCACTATCGACACTTGGGCTTGAAGTGGACATACTCGCTGCAAAAGGGCAGACAAACGCTAAAAACATTCATATCTTATGCCAAGATACTCCCGGCAAACGCACTTGCTACTTTACGTTCGCAAAGGCGCTGAAAAAACATCTGTCGGAAAATCACTACGATATAATTCACAGCATATTGCCTTTTGATTTTGCTGATGTATATCAGCCGCGTGCGGGCTGTTTCGCCGAATCCGTTCTGCGTAATGCTGCCAGTTACCAGAACAAAATCATCGAACTTTACAAGAGAATAACGGCTTTTGCCAACTTTCGACGAGATATACTTTTGCGGGCAGAGAGAAAACTTTGCAAAGATTCGAATGGGCCGGTAATCGCTGCACTTTCCAGTTATATCGCTGAGCAGTTCAAAAAACACTACGATATCGATGATGACCGAATAGTTGTTGTCCCTAACGGCGTAAAAACAAATAAAGAAATCGACGCGGACCGGGCAGATAAACTCCGTAGTCAGATACTTGCTGAATTAGGACTCAAGGAGGCCGACAACCCCGTCCTTTTCCTGTTCGCCGCAAACAACTTCAGATTCAAGGGGCTTGCCTGTTTGATAAAAGCGATGCAGCTTGTATCGCCAAACATCACGGAACGAAAATCTTATTTAATAGTGGCTGGTAACGGTAAAACACACAAATACCGCCGCCTTGCAAAAAAACTTAACGTTCATAAAAAAATTATCTTTTTAGGTGCTGTCCGACATATTCAAAACGCCCTGTCGATAATAGATGTGGCTGTCCTGCCTACCTTTTATGACCCGTCAAGTAGATTCGTTCTGGAAGCTCTTGCGGCCGGCAAGCCCGTGATAACAACAAAATTTAACGGTGCAGTCGATTTATTTGTTAACGACCGGCACGGCAAAGTAATCGACCGTGCAGAAAACGTCCCCGCACTGGCGCAGGCCATCAGCTTCTTCACGGATACAAACAATATCCGGAAAGCGTCACAGGCAATTGTTGCGGATAATCTCGAGGAAAAAGTTTCTGTCGGCCGAGTCGCGGCACAGCTAATACCTGTTTATGAATCAATATGTCGTAAGGCATCCCTTACGGGACTCGAAAAGCGGGGGCAATAATGAAATTTGTGATTTTAATTATCGGTTCGTATTTGCTCGGCTCAATTCCTTTTGGCCTGATTATCGCCGCAGCCCACGGCAAAGACTTGCGCAACATCGGTTCGGGTAATATCGGCGCAACAAATCTGTCGCGGGCACTTGGTAAAAAATGGGCATATCTGTGCTTCTTTCTCGATGCCACAAAAGGCCTGGTGCCGATGCTGGTTGCCGCTGGTTTTATTTCTTCCCCGCCGGCTGTTGCGGAACTTTTCTTTGCCCTTGCTGTTGGCTGTGCAGCGGTTTTAGGCCATATTTTCCCGATATATATAAAATTTAAAGGCGGCAAAGGCGTCGCGACAAGCTTCGGCGTAGCGCTCGGCCTTTGGCCTTATTATACAATTTGCTCCTTGTTTGCTTTTGGGGTCTGGACGGTAATTGTTTTGATATGGCGGTATATCTCGCTGGCTTCCATCGCCGCTTCTGTTGCTTTTCCTCTCGCATTGGTTCTGATGATTGCACTGATACCGGGCTGGAATTTTGCCAACCTGTGGCCGTTACTTATCACAGCTATTGTTATACCGATTATGGTAATTGTGCGCCACCGCGAAAACATAAAACGGCTAATCGCTGGCACTGAAAGCAAAATTTTCAGTTGAGTTTTTTGGAAAGGATTTCTGAAACTATTTTCGGATTTGCCTGCCCCTTTGTTTTCTGTATAACCTGCCCCAATAAAAACCCCATCGCTTTTTTGTTTTTCTTCCCACCGCTTTTCACATCATCAACTGCCTTGGGATTTTCTGAAAGCACCTGCTCGACTATTTTCTCCAATTCCCCCGCATCGCTTTTCTGAAGGAGATTAAGACTTTCTGCAATCTGCTGCGGAGTACTTTTGCTTTGTGTCATTTTCTCAAATACTGTAACCGAAGCGGTAGCGCTTATTTGCCCTGCCTCAACCATTTTGGCAAGCTCCGCCAGTTTCTGCGGGCTTATTCCGAGCTCTGATACTTTGCAGTTTTTTTCGTTGGCGATAGAGAGGCCGGTCTGTGTAATAAGATTACAAATTCTTTTCGCATCGCCGTGACACTTTACAGCATCGTCAAAATATTCTGCCGTTGCCCTGTCCGCCGTTAATACTGCTGCGTCATAGTCACTCAATCCATACTCAGTTACGAATCGCATTTGCTTTTTTATGGGCAGCTCACACAATCGGGACTTGATGTTCTCCAGCCATTGCTCCGTCAATTCGACCGGCACCAAATCCGGCTCGGGAAAATATCTGTAATCGTGCGCCTCTTCTTTCTCCCTCTGCAGGATTGTTACCTCCTTTACGTCATCCCAGCCGCGTGTGCTCTTGTTGCCCATCTCCATCACTTCGCCGGTTTCGAGAAATCGCTCAACCTGCCTGCCGATTTCATATTCGATGCTTCGCTCAAGGGCACGGAAACTGTTCAAGTTCTTAATCTCGGCAATCGGGGTCTTGTATTCTTTGCTGTCTCTGGTGACAACAAGGTTCACGTTCGGCTCGAAACGCATATGCCCCTTTTGCATATCCGCTTCCGAGATGCCTAAGTATCTGACTATCCTTTGCAATTCCTCCGCCAGTGCCCGCACTTCTGCTGCGCTATTCATATCCGGCTCGGTTACAACCTCCAGTAACGGCGTGCCCGCCCGATTCAAATCCACCTGCGAAAAGTTCCCCGTCGCGTGCAGGTTCTTTCCCGCATCCTCCTCAAGGTGCGTTCTGATTATTCCAATCCTCTTGGTTTTTCCCGATTCCAGCGGTATTTCAATAAAGCCGTTCCTGCTGAGCGGCAAATCATACTGACTTATCTGATAATTTTTCGGCAAATCAGGATAGTAATAACCCTTTCTGTCCCACTTTGTGAACTTGGCTATTTCGCAATTAAGGGCCATCGCTACCAGGACAGCATATTCAAACGCCTGCTTATTCATTACCGGCAGCACACCCGGCATACCGAGGCACACCGGGCATACCCTACTGTTGGCTTCTTTGCCGAAACTCAGCTCACATCCGCAGAACATCTTCGTCTTCGTGCAAAGCTGCACGTGAATCTCCAAACCCACCAGAACTTTGTAATCAACTTTACTCATTAATCGATGGTCTTTTCATGTACCAATCGGTTTCTTTTTCGTACATTCTCGCAATTCGTAATAATTTATCTTCACTAAACGCCGGCGAAAGTATCTGCAGGCCAATCGGCAGTGTCTTTTCGTCGAAGCCACAGGGGATGCTGATGCCCGGAACCCCAGCCAAATTAACTGCTATCGTATAAACATCGGAAAGATACATCGTCAGTGGGTCATCGACTTTTTCGCCAATCTTAAAAGCAGTCGTCGGCGAAACAGGCATCATAATACAATCGCATCTCTCGAAAGCCCCGGTGAAATCTCCGCGGATTAAGTTTCTGACTTTGAGCGCCTTGAGATAGTATGCGTCGTAATAGCCGCTCGACAGCGCATAAGTGCCTAACATTATTCGCCTTTTAACTTCTTTTCCGAATCCTTCCGCCCGCGATTTCGTATAGACCTCGATGTAATCCGCCGCACTTTTCGTGCGGTGGCCGTAATGCACGCCGTCATATCTCGCCAGATTGCTCGACGCCTCAGCCGTAGCTATGACGTAATAAGCTGCAATTGCATAATCGAAATGCGGCATTTCTATTTCAATTATTTCAGCCCCAAGTTTTTTATAAACCTCGATTGCCTTAGCTGTTGCCTTCTGCACATCACTATCGCTGCCGGCGTTAAGTCCCGGCACAATGCCGATTCTTAGTCTGCTTATCGGCTCGTCAAGTTTTTCAAGATAGTCAGGTACTGAGGCGGTTTTCTCATCGATGCTGGTGCTGTCGGCGGTGTCGTAGCCGGCTATAACATTCATCATCAATGCGCAGTCGCCCACCGTGTGGGTTATTGGCCCAATTTGGTCTAAACTCGAACCATAAGCCACAAGTCCAAATCGTGAAACTCTGCCGTAAGTCGGCTTCAATCCCACTACTCCGCAGAAACTTGCCGGCTGCCGAATCGAACCGCCGGTATCAGAACCGAGCGCCGCATAGCAAAGTCCCGCCGCCACTGCCGCTGTTGACCCGCCGCTGCTGCCGCCCGGCACCCTGCTCGTATCCCACGGATTAACAGTTTGTTTCAGGCCGGAGTTTTCCGTGCTCGAGCCCATCGCAAACTCATCCATATTCGTCTTGCCGACGATAACAGCATCGGCAGCGAGTAGTTTTTCGATTACGGTTGCATTATAAGGTGAATGGAAATTTTCGAGTATCTTCGAGGCACAGGTAGTTGCCCCGAAAGTGGTGCACATATTATCTTTTATCGCCACCGGCACACCCGCCAGTCCCCCAACCAGCTCACCTTTGGCTATGCGTTTGTCAACCTCTTCCGCTTTATTGAGAGCCGATTTTTCAAACGTGCTTATATACGCTCCAATGGTCGGCTCAATTTTTGCGATGCGCTCAAATACCGCCTTAGTCGCCTCGATGCTGCTTATCTCACCGGCCTTTATTTTGTCCCGCAATTGTTTTGCGTTTAACCAATCCATCGATTCTTTCTGTCGCTTATTTTATGTGATAGAAGCCACTCATAAAGCGCTGGATTGTCGTATGTTGCCGTCCACGAATCGTGCTCCGCGTCGGGATAAATTGTAAGTTTGGCATTTCCGCCGGCGGCGTTGACCGCATCGACCATTTCTTTTGATTTCTCAACCGGCACAATCTTGTCTTTGGCGCCGTGAAATGCCCAGATGGGAACGGTCTTCAGCCGACTTGCCTCGTATCGCTCGCTGCCGCCGCATATCGGTGCGATGGCAGCAAATCGCTGCGGGTATCTTTCCGCCAAGGTCCACGTTCCGAAGCCGCCCATACTCAGGCCGGTCAGATACACCCTGTCGGTATCAATGCGGTAATTTGTTTCGATATCATCTAGCAAACTTATCAGGACGTCAATCTGCTCTGGCCACCAGATGTCGTTTGGGCATTGCGGTGAAACAATGATAAAATCGAAGCTCCTGCCTTGTTCAATCAATTTCGGCGGCCCGTGCTTTTTGACAAGCTCGAGATTATTGCCCCGCTCGCCCGCCCCGTGCAAAAATAGTATCAAGGGCCACTTCTTTTTCGCGTCCTTCTTGTAATCGGCGGGCAAATACAGCAGGTAGTTACATTTAATCTCCTTTGTGATTTTTTTGTTTAACGTCTGACCGGTTTGTTCACCTGTTTTTCCTGTCTTTGCTCCCATAGTTATCCCGCCCATCAGTCCCAGACAAATCAATAATCCAACCAGTCCTTTTTTCATTGTTGGTATTTCTAAAAATTTTTTCCTATGGTTCTTCTAGAATCTTAGGCACCTTGAAAAACGCCCCGTCCCGCTGCGGCGCGTTCGCCAGTGTTTTTTCTGTTCCCAGTGACTCCTTGACAACGTCCTCCCGGAAAACATTGCTTATCGGCAGACAGTGCGCCAATGGTTCGATGCCTTCGGTATCCAGCTCGTTCATTTTTGCAACGTAGTCAAGGATTGCACTTAATTGTCCCGTAAATTCCGTAATTTCCTCTTCGCTCAAGTCCAAACGGGATAATTTAGCGACCTTCCTCACCTGCGATTGGTCAATCTTCTTCCCCATTTTTTCCCTGCTCAAATAAAAAAAGCGAGGCAAAACCCGCCCCGCCGATTTCAATGCACAAGCCTTATACTCTTATGCACGTGTGTCCTTATGTACTTGTGTCCTTGTGCTCTTGTGCACTTTTATACTTTCGTTTAAGCGGCTTTTGAACCAGACCCTTATGTATTGCTTTGGCTGAGACCTTGATTCTAAGAACCTTGCCGTCAACAACCGCCCGGACCGTTTGTATATTCGGCTTAAACTTTCTTTTTGAAATGCCGGTAATCTTTCTGCCGACCCCGCCAAGATACTTTGCCTTACCGCGCCGGGTAATAGCATTGCCGCTTCTCGTCCGCTTGCCCGTAAAATAACATACTCTCGACATCAATACACTCCCGATTATATGCTCAGGTTATTGTCATAATTGCCATAAAACCCTACAAATATACTATTCTTTAGGAAAATTGCAAGCCCAAACCTGTTTTTATTATAGAAAACGCATTTTGTCGCAAAAAACCGCGTTGAGCACATAATTTTGTTGAGTTTACAGCTAACACTGACCGCCTACAAAGCTTTACCCATCTGATTTCGAATTTTACGCTGTAATTTCGCATTTTTAGTTTTACATTTTAAATTTCTTTAGGTATTCCACTTCTGCCTTGGTTAGCGCCCTGAACTTACCTATGCCCACGCCCCGTGCGCAAATCTTGCCAATTCGTGTCCTTGTCAGCGATTTTACAGGCAGCCCCACTTTCGCAAACATCCTTCGAATCTCGCGGTTAAGCCCTTCTTGAATAGTTACTTCTGCCAATGACTCTTTATGGCTGCGTTTTAATACTTTTATCGCCGCTCTGCCGGTTTTGCCCTCAGCCAGCCAAACCCCTCTTTTTAGCTTTTCTATCTGCTCGCCGCCAACCTCACCTTTGACACCGACAATGTATGTTTTAGCCAGTCCATACCTTGGATGCGTTAATTTGTTTGCCATTTCGCTGTCGTTAGTAAGTATTATCAAACCTGTGCTTTCAATATCGAGTCTGCCGACACAAAAAATGCGTTCACGCGACTTTACTATGTCTATCGCTTTTTTTCTTCCCTGCGGGTCAAAATTTGTGCAAATCACACCCTTGGGCTTATTCAAAAGAAAATACACCTTCGGAACGGCGCTAATTTCCCTCCCGTTTACGGTTATGATGTCCTTTTCAGGGTCAACAAAAGCTGGCAGACTGTCCACAACCCTGCCGTTCACACGCACCACTCCTTCGAGTATCACTTCTTCGCACCTCCTCCGTGAAGCGATACCCGCCGCCGCCAAAACCTTTTGTAATCTTTGTTTAGCCATAGTTCGTCATTATAATATTATGTGCTGTCAGGCCAAATGTCGATGTTATAATTGGCGAATAGTAGGAAACTCGGTAACAAACTATGATAACAACAGTTATTTTCGATTTAGACGACACGCTCTACGATGAGCTTGATTACTGCAAGAGCGGCTTCAAGGCCGTTGCTGAGTCCCTCTCTAACCTGGTGGACGTGCTATCTCCTGAGGAGATTTTTGATAGCCTATGGCAGCAGTTCACCGCCGGCAACCGCACGAAAACATTTAATGCAGCACTTGACGACCTCGGCATAAGCTATGACGACAAAATTATCGAAAAACTGGTAAAGACTTATCGCAATCACAAACCGAAAATAAAACTGCCCGCCGATTCCGGAAAAATCCTTCGGCAGCTAAGCAAAAAATATACGTTGGCCCTGTTGACGGATGGCTTCCTGCCCGCCCAGCGGTTAAAAGTTCAGGCCCTTAAAATCGAAAAATATTTTAAGTGCATAATCTACACCGAGCAGCTCGGCAGACAATTCTGGAAGCCCTCACCAGCCGGATTCGAAAAACTTATCAAGACACTGAATGCAAAACCACAAAATATAGCCTACGTTGCTGACAACCAGATGAAAGATTTTATCGCACCGAATAAATTAGGTTTCGTGACCATTCAGATAATCCGTCCTGCCCGCATACACACATCGACTTCTGACGCCCCCCACGCCGCTGCTCAACACGTAATACGCAAAATCAGCCGATTACCCTTCCTATTAGGGAAACTTTGAGACTTCGGTCTCCAGTATTAGGGTAAAATCCAAAATCAGGACGATAATATCTTATCGGACCTTAAAACTGTTCTCGATAGATTTTTTTATTGATTTAGTGCCTTTTTCAGACGATAATATGGTGTTTGGACGGCCCTAATATGTGATTTTTCAGTATTTCTAAAAGGAGTCTTACTATGCCGGCAGGCAAAAGACAGCAAAATAACGCTATGCTCTATACCGTGGTAGTATTTGTCGGCCTTTTTATTGTCTCAACTGTCGTTGCAGTTATCTTCTATCTCCAGGCCGAAAAACATAGGACGGAGGCAGTTGCTTTACAAAGCCAGATGGATGAGCTGGCCAACAGCTCGGAACTGCGAAAAATAGGAGCGATAGTCGGTGCAAAACAGCCGCAAAAGAGCCGGCTTGGCACTATGGTCGATTATCTTGACGGAACAGTTTCTCTAATCATCGGAGGCCTGCCGGAAGAGACCTCGGCTGAAGTCAAAGTTGACACCGTAAACAGAAAGGCCAAAGACACGCTCGATTTACTGGCTCAGAAACATATTGCTATTGAAAGCACAGAACCAAACGTCCCAACCAATGACCTCGTCACCCTGCTGGCTAATCAGCAGTTCGCAGCGGTGACAGAGGACTTCAATGAAATATTGAAAACCGAATTGCCTCCGGAAAAACTCGAAGAAACGTGGAAATCGACCATCGACCAGTTGGGGCCTTTCAAAAAACAACTCGGCCTGCGAACAGAAAAAGAATTGGATTATGATGTTGTGCTTGTCACCTGTGAATTTGAGAAAGGATGCCTCGATGTAAAAATCGTCTACAACGATGAAAAGCAGGTTGCCGGTCTGTTCTTTGTCCCTACCCCCGCAGATGTCCTGGAAAGTTACCGGCAGCCGCCGCAGCTTATAACCCGGCAACAACCTTACATTGAGCTTGATGACCCCAACACCATCGGCCTTGTGCGAGTGATAGAAAAACTGAAAGCAAAGCTGGATAACACCACAAGTGTAGAGCTTGTTCTTCAGGAACAGCTTGAAAAGCTGAAAAATCGATTTGACGACGCAATGGCGGCAAGTCTTGAAAAAGAACAAACTCTTCTTGCCGAAAAAGAAAAATATCAGCAGCAGGTTGACGAAATTAAGCAGGACTACAACGACCTTAAAATAATGTTGCGGCAAACTTCCGAACAGCAGGTTCAGACTCTTATGACACAGCTCGATGAGGAAAAAGACACTCGAAAAAAACTAAACCAGCAGCTGCTCAAAACAGAAGCGGAATTGGCGCTCGCCCAGGAGAGAATGAAACGCTCCCAGGAAAAGCTTAACGCACTTGTCCCGCCGCCCGACAGCAACGTGGCGGCATACAAGCCCGATGGGAAAATAATATTAATTGATGACTCAACAAAAACAGTTCATATTAATATCGGCAGTGACAACCATGTCTATCGGGGCCTGACTTTTTCGGTCTATGAAAAAAACACGCCTATCCCCAGAGACGGCAAGGGAAAAGCTGAAATTGAAGTATTTAATGTCGGGAAAAACATCTCAGCCGCACGCATTACAAGTTCCAATCCCAAAAAACCCATCATTCCGGATGACATCGTTGCAAATCTAATTTGGGATAGTGGTAAAACAAACGTCTTTGTGGTTGCAGGTGAATTCGACCTTAATGCCGATGGAGAAATCGATTATGAAGCTGCCGATAAAATAAAAGCGCTTATCAAAAAATGGGGCGGCAAAGTGGCTGATGAAATTTCTATCGACACCGACTTCATCGTTCTCGGAACAACGCCCACGGTTCTCAAAAAGCCGACCTTCGAACAAACGGAAGTTGACCCAATGGCGATGGAAAAATACGAGGCCTCCCTCCAAAAACTTGCCGCTTACAAGGAAATACAAACGCGGGCACAAACTCTCTCGATTCCTGTATTTAACCTCGAAAGATTCCTCTACTTTATTGGCTATAAAACACTGTCAGCCAGACCCGGTGCATTTTAATTCGACGTATTAGTTGGCTGCTTTCACACCAATCGAGGCGACAAAAATCTCGCCCGTGTATGCACTTGCGGTCTTTGAAGCTCTAAACCCTTTTTTGACCGCAGCGAAAGTTACGGTGAAACTGGCCTTGATGGCTGCACCGAGCGGCTCACCTGTATCACAATCCAGCCCGGACGGAATATCAACCGCCAAAATAGGACAGTGCTGGGAATTTATACTTTCTATCAACTGCTTATACTCATCGTTCAGCCGCCCGTTTAATCCTGTCCCGAAAAGACCGTCAACAAGCAAACAAGCGCCCGCCGCAAAGGTTTTAACCTTCTCTGTGATGTTGCCGTCATTGAGGTTTAGCTGCTCGATTGGCTGGCCCATTTTTTCTAATATGTCCAGGTTTATTTTTGCATCGCCTTTGACTTTATTACGCTCGCCGCATACAACCACGACAACTTCAAAACCACTGTTCAAAAGATGGCGGGCGATTACGTAACCATCGCCGCCGTTGTTGCCTGTCCCGCAGAATATACAGACCTTTGGTCTTGTAACGCCGCTTAACTTTTCTTTAATTAAATCTGCGCAGCTTCGACCGGCGTTTTCCATCAAGACCACGCCGGGTATTCCCAGTGTATTTATCGCCCACGCATCAAACGCCCGGACCTCGTCCCTGCTCATCACAATACACTTCCTATCCGCTGAGTATTTTTCCATAAAGCTATTGTACATTTTGAAAGTTGTCCCTTCAACCTTGCTTACTCTTGATTACCCATTTTAACAGAAAATTGGGTTCGTTTGGGTTCGTTTTGACCAAGTGTCCAATTTGCATTTTTCGTTGTAACTAACTGTCGAAAATACGGTTATAAACATTTGACTTTTTCGGAAATTGGGTTCGTTTTGCATAATTTAATTCAGTTTGATTGATTTTTCCGCTCAGCGCAGAAAATCTCCGTAGCCGCAGTTTCAGCCACAGAGAACACAGAGAAGTAAATTATAAACAGTATTAATTGGTTATTGGTAACCGCTCGTTGGTAATTC